>Ga0257114_1000211_pt1 | contig 44806 bp, 56 predicted proteins | sample SI112_10mmetaG_FD_190149 | JGI IMG/M metagenome (GOLD analysis project Ga0257114, IMG submission 190149) | Marine microbial communities from Saanich Inlet, British Columbia, Canada - SI112_10m | ecosystem: Environmental > Aquatic > Marine > Inlet | place: Canada: British Columbia | collected...
TGACTTATTTTAGCTGATTTTTAAGATAATTTTCAAAAATTTACCCACAAAAAGAAGAAAAATTTCTCAAATTAGAAAATTGGTAATTTTTTAGTTTGTAGAAGAAGATATTGAAATTCCTATACATAAATCTAATTCTTATAAATTAGTACATTTTCCTATATATTAAAAAATATTAAGCAGTCTTTTGCCAGAAATATTACAATATTGTAAAGACAATTTTGTTATTTCTTGACATTCAAACTTATTTTCTAAATCAGATATGTTAAAATTAGGATCATGTTGTATTTCAATTATTGTAATAAATATTTCTTAATAATTGGTAAAATATTTTTTTTCAATTCTGGATCTTTCATTGCAAATGCCAAATTAGCCTCAATATAGCCAGTCACATTACCACAATCAAATCTTTCCCCCTTATATTCTTGATAATAACAATTAAATTGCCCTGACATTTCTTTCATAGCATCTGTTAATTGAATTTCATTTCCTGCGCCAATTTTTTTCTTTTCTAAATAGTCAAAAATTTCTGGCTGCAAAATATAACGACCATTCATTGCCAAACTTGAAGGGGCTGCATTAGGATTCGGCTTTTCAACCATATTGATTATTTTATCATCTTGGTAAGAAATAATGCCATATTTATTAGTGTCAGAATTGGGAACCTTAGCAACTGAAATAATATTGCATTTTTCCTGTTTTTTTTGATAAAGATTTATCATGTCCTTTATGAAGGAGCCAGATTTATTTTCATAAATCATTTCATCAGCCAAAATTACCAAAAATGGTTCATTTTTAACAAAATTACGAGCGCACCAAATTGAATGGCCAAGTCCAAGAGGACTACCCTGACGGATGAAAGAAACTGCACCAGGCTCGGATGGCAACCAATTAGACACAGATTGCAATTCTTCCTCCTTTCTTTTCTGATCCAAATTTGCTTCCAATTCATAGGATTTATCGAAATGATTATTAATGATATTCTTATTACGACCAGTAATGAAGATAAATCTTTCAATTCCTGCCGCCTTAGCCTCTTCAAAAGCATATTGAATAATTGGCTTATTAGAAACTGGCAACATTTCTTTGGGCATAGATTTTGTTGCTGGTAAAAAACGAGTTCCAAAGCCACCAACAGGGAAAATTGCAGTTTTAATCATATTATATCATAATTGCGGGCATTAAATAATTGATAATGCCACCATTCCTTATTATAAAAATCCCATCCAGAAGAAATCATAATGGAAAGTAAAATCGCTCTATTTTTTTGTGCTACAATAGAAATATCCCCAGATCCATGATGTGCTTTTGAGCTAAAATCATCAAATTCTGTCCCCATCTCTAATTCTTGACCATTTTCATCAATTAAAGTCAAATCAACAGCAACAGCACGGCAATGTGGCACAGCACCAGTTGCAGGGTTAGAAACATAATCGCCAGGAAATTTATCATAAAGATATTGCTGAAATTTAATTGGACGGTAAGAATCAAAGATTTTAATTTTATAACCCTTATTTTTAGCCAATTTTACAACTTGCCTTAAATTCTCGACTGCTTCTGGATGTAAAAAATTATATTCCCTATCATAAATAAAATCATTAGTAACATTATTTTTAGAAAAATATCGAGAATCTAAAATTATATCAAATTCTTTCTCTGTAATTGCAATTAATTTATTCACAAAATATCCATTTCATTAATTATAATATAACCTTGAGAAATATTTACCTCCTGAACTATATCTGAGTTAAAAGGAAAAATATTCATCTGACTATTGTAATTTTCATCTGTAAAATCAACTTCAAACAAATCTCCAGCACCAAAATTCATGATTTTTTTTATAATAGCAATTTTATTTCCCTGCAAATTTCTAACCTCCAAATTAACTAAATCATGATAATAAAATTCTTCATCAGATAATTCTTGCAATTCTTCCTTTTTAATAAAAATCTCAATATTTCTAATTTCTTCAGCCTGATTACGATCATTTATATCATTTATTTTTGCTATATAAATATTTTGCTTTATATTTTTAATTAATTTTATTTTGTAATTTTTATTATCTTTTGTAAAAATTGCATCATATTTTTCTAGATCATAAGGATTTTCTAGATAATTAATTAGTTTTACATTACCCCTTATTCCATGTGGAGAGGTAATTTTTGCAATTAAGATTTGCATATTTAATGAAAAATTTATTATTATTTATACTCATTATCAATTTATCTGCCTGTAATTATTTTTACAATGATTATCAGGATCAAACCTATATTCGTATTGTCGATTCTAAAGGCAAACCCAAAAAACTCAAAACTTTTACCCCAGAATTAAATATCCGATATTTGGCCGAGCAAGAAATACAAATTCCTAAAATTGCACCAAAAATTCAGGATACTAGCCTCATAATATCAGAACCTAAAAATGCTGATATCGTAGATAATTTAACTTCAGAAGAAGATTTATCCAATTCCAAAGAAAAAATTGGAAACATATCACAGAAAACACCAAATAATAACAAACAAACTGATCAAATAAAAAAAGAAGCAGAAATAATTTATGACCTAAAAAATACTCCAACTATTAAAAAATTACCTAAAAAAACCAACAAAAAAATCAAAAAGGGAGATTTATTAATTCAATTAGCCTCTTTTAACAATAAAAATAAAGCTATCAAAGCCCAAAAAAAATCCAATATCAAAAATAGCAAGATTCTTTCTGTCAAAATTGGCTCAAAAACCTATCATAAATTAGTAATAGGTCCTTTTAAAAATAAATCTGAAGGAAAGAAAAAATTAAATAATCTTAAAAAATCAGATTATAAGGATGCATTTTTTTATAAATTTAAATAATGGATAGAAATTACTATAAGAAAAAAATCTTAGATCAATATTTTAACCATCCTTATAAAATAGAAGCAATTCCTGGTGATTGCTCCCCTCGATCTTATGATAGAATAAAATGTAAGAGTCAAAATTTTATTTTGATGAATGCTCCAACTAATTTAATTAATTTAGAACCCTTTATTAAGATTGATAAAATTCTTCTGGAAAATGGCTTTTCTGCTCCCAAAATTTACGATATTGACTATAAAAATGGCTTTCTATTATCAGAAGATTTTGGCAAAAATAGCTTTAATCATATATTGTCCAAATTATCGGGTCAAAATTTATTACAACAAGAAAATGAGATTTATCAATATGCTACCGATCTTTTAATTGAGCTACATAAAATTGATCTAACGAATATTAACTTACCAAAATATGATAATAATCTACTTTTAAAAGAATTTCAAACTTTTATCGATTATTATTTAAAATATATCAAAAATCATGATCTATCTAAAGAGGAACAAAATGAATTTTATAATATTTGGCTAGAAATATTTAAAAATTTATCAAATGATCAATTCTTAATTTTACGAGATTATCATGCTGATAATTTATTTTTCCTCAATGACAGAAAATCACACCAAAAAATTGGCTTGATTGATTTCCAAGATGCTGTTTTAGGTTCTAGAGCCTATGATTTATTATCCATCCTACAAGATGCTAGACGCGATACGAGTCAAGATCTTGAGAAAAATATGATTGATTATTATATAAGAACCAGCAATATTGATAGGATAAAATTCAACATGGATTATAAAATTTTATCCTTGCAAAGAAATGTCAAAATATTGGGAATCTTTGCTCGACAAGGAATAGAATATAAAAATACACAATATTTGGATTTAATTCCGAGAATATTGTCATATGTGATTTCATCTTTAAATAATAATAATTTATTTGATGATCTCAAATTATTTTTAAAATGGTAACAAATTTCGACGATATAAACCCCCTATATAGTGCCGATCTATTAGGTGAAATTAACTCAGAGTTAAAAAAGGAAAAGGATGATATTGAAGAATTATCTCAACATTTAGACTTACTGATCTCTTCTTTCAGCGGCGCGTCAAAGTCAGATATCACTAACTCAGTAAAATTAAAATTAAAGCTCAAAACATTACCAAAATATTACAGAAAATTATTTTTTACCTTAATTAATATAGCTATGAATGATGCTAAGAATGGCACATTCATTACTTTAAATTACGATAAAATATATCATTTTGGTAATTCAAAACAAATTAAAACCCTAAATATCTGCTATCAAAATATCCTAAAATTCAGAAATGATGATAGTAATTTTAGCAAAAAGGAGTTTAAAAACTTTATCAAGAAATGTGCTAATATAGTCAATAAAATTGTTTCTGTAATTATCATCACACCAAATTCTGATCTATTAGTGAAAGCTGTGGATATAATGGATATGCAAGAAATATAATGCCATTTCCTATCTAAAAAACTATGTTAAAAGATTGTGCAATCTAGCTTTATATTTAAAAAACTTAAACTGACATTAAATAATCAATTATTTTTTTTACAAAATTATTTTTCACATCAAAATCAGTTTTAATTTCCTTTTTCATAACTTGTTTCAAGAAAATAATCATACCCAAAGCAACAGAAAATGATGGGTTATTTAAATCTTTTGGTAAATCCTTAATTCCCACAGGATAGCCAATAGTAACATTTTTCTTAAAAATATTCTCAATAATTTTTTCAATGCCAATCATGTTAGAAACACCCCCAGATAGGATAATATTATTGATTGAATAGGAATAATATCCAGCTTTCTCAAGGTCAGATTTAATAATATTGATAATTTCTTCCAATCTAGCAACCATAATATTTCTAAGATCAATCTTAGTTAGTTGGATTAATTTTGTTGGATAAACATCATTATCTAATTTAAATTTAATCAATTCATTTTCTTCAACAGGGCTAACAATAAGAGAATTATTCAATAATTTGATATTTTCAGCAATGTCAAGATTCACATTCAAAATAGCAGCAATATCACGCGTAATATGACTACCACCCAAACGACAATTACCAATATGGTGTAATTTATTATCAATAATTATAGCGTAAGAGGCAGAATTTCCACCAATATCAATAATTAAAGTGCCAAAATTTAATTCATTTTCACTCATCACACCAAGAGAAGCAGCATAGGAATCGGAAATATAATTTTTAACCGAAACAGTAGAAAATTTCATACAATTTTCAATATTTTTGATAATATTATTTTGTGTTGAAATGATATAGAATTTACCAGACAAATCCTCACCCGACATATATCTAGGATTAAGAACCTTGGTATTATGATCAATTTTATATTCTAAAGGTATAAGATGAATAATATCCTTTTTATTATTTTTAAATTCAGTTTTAATATCTGCCACCAAATTCATAATGTCAGAATTATTTACAACTTTGGAAGAAATTTTATTACTAACCAATTTGGTAATAGCATATGATCTAAATCCTGAAACATTAACCACCAATTTGCTAATATTAAAACCAGCCATTTTTTCGGCATCAGCAATAGTTTTAGTAATAGCCAATTGTGCCAATTTCATATCAGTAATTGCTGAAGAGGAAATACCAACAGATTGCCTATAGCCATAGCCAACAATCCTAATATTTTTATCAGAAATTTCAGCAATAATACATGCCAATTTGGTCGTACCTATATCTAAAGATGCAATAATTTTGCCTTTGATAGACATTAATTCTTATCAATAAAATTTGAAGAAAGGAGAGTTTAAAGCAATAATAATAAAAATTTATTTAATTGCAACCGCTCTTTTTAGGTTATTATCTTTGCCTCTAAAAAATGTAACCGTCTAGTAAACCTGCTCTATTATTTTTCTATTAGCATCTTATCCTATAATTTAGCTTAAATCAGTTACTTACTTTAAGTATATTATAAATTTTAACTCATAGCAAATGATAATTTCTAAACTGCTAACCCACATATTTCATAGATTTAAAATTGTATTAGGAACAAAGCCATGTTTACAGGGATTTGTTGTTAGAGAGATGTTGAATCCATGAAATATGTGGGTTATCCCAATATCAATTGTCAAAAATAATCATTAAACATAGAATAAAAAAATTAAAATACTTGAAAATTGTTAATAATGGCTGATAATTACTGAAGAATAAGAATTAATCTAACATCATTTCCCTTCTAAATATTTTAGTAGAAATTGATATAACAATATTAACAGTAATGAGCACTAAATATACACCATTAATGCCTAAAGCAACGGCTATTTGGTTAATCGATAACACAACATTAACATTTGAACAAATTGCCGAATTTTGCAATATGCATATTATTGAAATACAAGCGATTGCTGATGGTAATATTGCTGCTAATATTTTACCTCAAAGCCCAATTTCATCAGGTCAATTAACTAAGGAAGATATCGCTAAATGCGAATCTGATCCAAAATTAAAAATTACTATCAATGAAAAGGCAATAATTGAGCCAAAAATTAAAGGCAAAAAAACCAAATATATCCCCATTGCCAGAAGGAGTGATAAGCCTGACGCCATTATATATATTCTTAAAAATTACCCTGATATTGATAAGAAAAAATTAAAAAAATTAATTGGTACAACGACCAATATGATTGATTCCATTGCTAATAAAACCTATTGGAATTATAAGGAATTAAAACCAAGAGATCCCGTTTTATTAGGTATTTGCAGTCAATCAGAATTTAATAAATTACTTGAGGAATCTGGTATTGAAATTAATCAATCAAATTAATTATGTCTATTGAAATTGGAAATGTTGCACCTTGGGTTCCATCAATTTGCGAAGATGGATCAACAATTGAACTTAGTGAATTGAGAGGTCAAAATATTATACTTTATTTTTACCCCAAAGATGATACTCCTGGCTGTACCATTGAAGCACAAGATTTTACCAAACATCTTCCAGAATTTGAAAAATTAAAAACTATCATTTTAGGAGTTTCAAAAGATTCAAAATCTAGCCATTGTAAATTCATCGATAAATATAATATCGGCTTTAACCTAATAGCTGATGAAGAAAAAAAACTTTGTAAAACCTATGGCGTTTTGAAAGAAAAATCAATGTTTGGCAAAAAATATATGGGCATTCAAAGAAGTACTTTTTTAATTGACTCTAATGGCAATATTGCAAAAATATGGCGCAATGTTAAAGTTAAGGGTCATGTTGAAGAGGTTATTAATCTCATTAAAACTATATAAATATATAATTGACGAGTCAAAATCTGACAAATCTTACTATTGGTATTTTTGGTGGTGGCCAATTAGGCGATATGATTTCTATTGCTGCAAAAAATCTTGGCTGTAAAAGCATTATTTTTACCAATGATCCAAACTCTCCTGCAATTCAAAATGCTGATGATCATATAATCTCAAATTATAATGATCAAAATAATCTCAAAAAATTTGCTGAAAAAATTGATGTTGCAACTTTAGAATTTGAAAATATCCCCACAGAATCAGTTGATTTTATTGCCAATTTATGCCCAATTTTTCCTGATAGCTCAGTTTTAAATATTGCAAAGGATCGATTTTTAGAAAAATCCTTCATGGCACAAAATAATATTAAAACAGCCAAATTTTACCCTATTAAAGATCAATCAGATTTTATAGAAAAATTACAATCATTCAATTATCAAGCTATTCTTAAAACCAATCAAATGGGCTATGATGGCAAGGGTCAATTTATAATTAAGGATCAAAATCATATAGCAGAAGTAGATTTCAATAAAATTAATTATATTTTAGAAGAATTTATACCTTTTGAAAAAGAAATTTCGGTTATGATAGCGCGCAGTCAATCTGGCGCAATTAGCTGCTATGACCCTTTGGAAAATCAGCATAAAAAAGGTATTTTAGATATTAGCTCTTACCCAGCAAATATTAGTGAAGAGACCAAAAATAACGCAAAACTAATTGCCCAAAAAATCATAGAATCCCTTAATATGATTGGTATTTTAGGGGTTGAGTTCTTTGTTTTAAAAAATGGCGAATTATTAGTGAATGAAATTGCACCGAGACCACATAATTCTGGACATTTTTCTATGGATGCAGCCAAAACTAGTCAATTCCAACAATTAGTTAGAATTATCTGTAATTTACCTCTTGGCGACTCATCATTTTATAAAACAGGCTATATGAAAAATATCATAGGTGATGATATCCATAAAATTCCTGACATAACAAAAGATAAAACACATAATTTATATCTTTATAATAAAAATCATGTCAAGCTAGGTAGAAAAATGGGACATATTAATTTTACTAATTCATGAGTAGCTTAGAATATATGAAATCAGAGGATGGTTTTCTTGGTATCAAGGAAAATCCTATAATTCCTAATAACACAAAAGTAATTGTGGTGCCATTTGGCATGGAATCATCTTCCAAATTAAATACCGGAACCAGAACAGGACCAAGGGCAATCATCAGAGCCTCACATCAATTAGAATTATTTGATGAAGAATATAATGTCGAAACTTGCAATAAAATTGGCATTAAAACCCTGGCCGAACATCGCATTGATTACAACCCATCTAATGCTTTAAATAATTTAGAAGATATTATCGACACTATCTTAAAAGAAGATAAATTACCCCTAACATTAGGAGGGGAACAAACCTTAACATCAGGTGCTATTAGACCCTTCCTCAAAAAATATGATGATCTAGCAATTTTGCATTTTGACTCCCACACAAACCTTAAAGATCCTAAGGCTGATAGTAATTATTCTGGCTTATCATCTATTCGCAAAATTACTAAACATAAAAATAAAATATCCAAAATTATTTCTTGCGGTATTAGAAGCATTTCAAAAGATGAGAAGGAATTTATAGATCAAAATCCTGACATTTTTGAAATTCATTATTCCAAAGATCGTGATAGATGGAATAAAAAGGAAATTACCAACAGCCTTAAAGGTAAAAAAGTCTATTTAACCTTTGATCTTTCAGGATTTGATTCTAGTGTTATGCCAGCAACAGGACTGCCTGAGCCAAATGGCTTTTTCTGGCCAGATGCTATGAGAATTATCAAACAAGCTGCCAAAATCAGCGATATAGTGGGGATTGATATTGTAGAATTAGCCCCAATTTCCTTCTTACATTCTTGTGATATTTTAGCGGCAAAATTGGCTTATAAAATTCTTGGACATATTTTTAATCAATAATATTTTGCGTATAATTTCTGGTCAATATAGAGCAATAAAATTAATTGAACCACCAAAAGATAAGCAATTAAGACCAATTAGCAATAAAAATCTTAAAAATATCATCAATATTTTATATTCTGGCAATTTACTTTCAAATTTAAATATCAATATTAGTGAAATTAAATTATTAGATCTTTTTGCTGGGACAGGGATTTTTTCTTTTGAAAATTTATCACAAAATATTGCATCAGCAACAATGATTGATCTAAGCCAAAAAAATATCGACATTATCAAAAAAAATGGTAAATTACTAAAAATAAATGATAAAATCAAAATCATTAAATATAATTTGGCAAATTCCCTGCCAAAATTACCAGATAAATATCACCTAATTTTTGCTGACCCACCCTATAATCAAAATTTAACAGAAAAAATATTCCAAAATTTAGAAGAAAATTATTTAGAAAAAAAACACCTAGTAATAATAGAAAGTGATAAGAAAGAAAAGCTGAAATTTAATCATGATAAATTTCAAATTATTAAAGAAAAAATTTATGGCAAAAGTAAATTCTCATTTTTGGTTAGATTGATATAAAAAATAATGAAAAAAATCTAATGCACCCCTTGTAAAAAAACAAAAGATAATTATATATGATTTAACTTTGAGGGATAATAATAACAAATACTATCTTTATATAGACTTGCTATAATATTTCTCAATTTAGATATTAACAAATATAATATAACAAAATTATGAGTAATATTAAACCATTACATAATAATGTTTTAGTTGAAAGAGTTGATGCTGAAACTAAAACTGCTGGTGGTATCATCATTCCTGATACTGCTAAGGAAAAACCTTCTGAAGGCAAAATCATTGCTGTTGGTAACGGCTCTAAGGACGAAAATGGCAAAGTAATCCCTTTAGATGTTAAAGTTGGTGATAAGGTTCTTTTTGCCAAATGGGGCGGAACCGAAATCAAAATCGATGGTAAAGATCTTTTAATCATGAAAGAATCTGATATTTTAGCTATAACTGAATAATTTAAAAAACATGTCAGCAAAAGAAATTTTATTTAACACAGATGCCAGAACAAAAATTTGTGAAGGTGTTGATATTATTGCAAATGCAGTAAAAGTAACATTAGGTCCAAAAGGTAAAAATGTAATTATCGATAAATCATTTGGTGCTCCAAGAATCACTAAGGATGGTGTTTCAGTTGCCAAGGAAATTGAATTAAAAGACAAATTCCAAAATATGGGTGCAGCTATGATTAAAGAAGTTGCTTCCAAAACTAATGATATTGCTGGTGATGGCACAACAACTTCTACTGTTCTTGCCCAAGCAATTGTTAGGGAAGGTTCAAAATTAGTTGCAACTGGCGTTAATTCAATGGATCTTAAAAGAGGTATTGATTTAGCAGTTGAAAAAGTTCTTGCAGAATTAAAAAATAATTCAAAAGCAGTTAAGGGTAATTCTGAAATTGCTCAAGTTGCTACAATTTCTGCCAATGGTGATGCTAATATTGGTGAAAAAATTGCCGATGCAGTTGAAAAAGTTGGTCCAGAAAGCCCAATTACTGTTGAGGAAGCCAAAGGTCTTGATTTTGAAACTAGCATTGTTGAAGGTATGAATTTTGACAGAGGATATTTATCTCCTTATTTTGTTACAAATTCAGAAAAAATGACTGTTGAATTCGAAAATCCTTATATCTTAATCTTTGAAAAGAAAATTACTAATTTACAACCATTAGTTACAATTTTAGAAGCTGTTGCTCAATCTGGCAGACCATTATTAATCATCGCTGAAGATATTGAAGGTGAAGCTCTTGCTGCTTTAGTTATCAATAAATTAAGAGGTGGTTTAAAAATTGCAGCTGTTAAGGCTCCTGGTTTTGGCGATAGAAGAAAAGCAATGTTAGAAGATATTGCTTGCTTAACTCAAGGTCAATTAATTGCTGAAGATCTTGGCATGAGCCTAGAAACTACAACTTTGGAACATTTAGGTTCTGCTAAAAAAGTAGTGATCAACAAAGAAGAAACCACCATCATTGATGGTGCTGCTTCTGACTCGGATGTTGATTCTCGTTGCAATCAAATTAAGCAACAAATTGAAGAAACTACTTCTGACTATGATCGTGAAAAATTGCAAGAAAGATTAGCTAAGCTTTCTGGTGGTGTTGCAATCTTAAAAGTTGGTGGTGCAACTGAGGTTGAAGTTAAAGAAAAGAAAGACCGTGTTGAAGATGCTCTTGCTGCAACCAGAGCTGCAATGCAAGAAGGTATTATTGCTGGTGGTGGATCCGCCCTTCTTTATGCTTCTAAAATTTTAGGTGATGTTAAAGGTGCTAATGAAGATCAAAATAGTGGCATTAATATTGTCAAAAAAGCTCTTGCTGCTCCAATCCGTCAAATCGCTGAAAATTCTGGTTTTGATGGTGCTGTTGTTGCAAATGAAGTCGCAGTAAAAAATGACAAGGATTATGGCTATAATGCTCAAACTGGCGAATATGTCAATATGTTTGAAGATGGCGTTATTGATCCTGTTAAGGTTGTAAGATCTGCTCTTCAAGATGCTGCTTCAATTGCTTCTCTATTAATTACAACAGAAGCTGCAATTGTTGATGCTAAATCTGAAGATGGTGGTGGTAGCGCTGCTGCTGGAATGCCTCCAATGGGTGGCATGGGCGGAATGCCTGGCATGGGTGGATTCTAATCACCTTTACAAATATGTCAGATTTATTGAGTTAAATTGGCATAAATCACAATGTTATTTTATTTGTGGCACTCACCCCCACCATAATCTCGAAGCGATTATGGTGGGGGGGGTGGACGCAAGAAATATAAAATAAATCTGTCCATAATCTTAATTTCCTCTCAAAATTCTAAAAATATTAGAAAATTTACTCTAATTTTTGAGTTTTTTTGTTTATTTTAAAACTGTCCAAAATAAACAAAACTACAATTTATGTTCCATTTCTTAACCTAGTTGCAAATTAAAAAAACCAAGTTTATCATAATATATTCTTTAAAATTAAAGAAATATCAATTCCCAATTCAATATGAAGGAAAATGATAAATTTGATACATATTATAAAGTTTAAGGTGTTATTCAGATAAAATTTATCTTAATAATTAAAAACTCAAGTTACTTTATAATATTTGTAATAAACCTTAATTTAAATTAAATTATGACTGAAAATACAATTAAATTACCTAAAATCAAAGTTAAACAACTATTAGAAGCAAAAGCTCATATTGGCCATCAGAGTAGAAAGTTAAACACCAAAATGGCAAAATATGTTTTTTGTAATCACAATAAAACCAGCATTATCGATCTTAATAAAACTACGAGTCTTTTATTCCAATCTTTACAAATTGTTAAGAATGTTGCTAAAAATAATGGCCGTATTTTATTTGTCTCAACTAAAAAGCAAGCCTCAGCATTAACGGCAGAATATGCTACAAAATGTGGTCAATATTATGTCAATCAAAAATGGCTTGGTGGTATGTTAACCAATTGGAAGACAATTTCAAACTCTATCAAAACTCTTGAAAAAATTGAAAAAACCCTAGCTGATGAAAATGCTGATCTTAATAAAAAAGAAAAATTAGTTTTAGAAAGAGATCGTTTAAAATTAGAATCTGCACTTGGTGGTATCAGAAATATGGGTGGTCATCCAGATTTAATCGTCATTATTGACATCAGAAGGGAATCTAACGCTTTAAATGAAGCAAAAAAATTAGGAATTCCTATTGTTGCTGTTGTTGATACAAATTGCAACCCTGATCCTGTTGATTTTATCATACCAGGTAATGATGATTCTCGTCAATCAATTGAATTATTCTACCATTTAATTTCTTCTGCAATTCTTTGTGGTATTGAAGAAAGTGCTACTGAAAGTGGTGTTAAAAATTTAACAAAACCAGCAGAAAAAAAGAAAAAGGAAGTAAAATCGGATATAAAAGAAGAAAAAATTGAAGAAGTTGTGGCAAAGGAAGATAAAAAAGAAGAGAAAACAGTAAAAACAAAAGCAAAAACTGCTTCTCAAACCAAATCCAAAACTGCAACAAAAACAAAGGCTAAAGCAAAAGCTCAGCCAAAAACAAAAGCAGAATAATAATTAAAATTAGACAAAATGGCAAATTTAAAATTAGTAAAAGAATTAAGAGCTCAAACCGGATGTGGTATTGCAGATTGTAACAAAGCACTTGCTGAATGTGGTGATGATTTACAAAAAGCAGTAGATTTTTTAAGAAAAAAAGGTCTATCTTCAGCTGCTAAAAAAAGCTCAAGAACTACTTCAGAAGGTTTAATTTCAACCATCGTTCAAGATAATAAAGCAGCAATAATTGAAGTTAATGCTGAAACTGACTTTGTTTCTAAAAATGACAAATTCCAAATTTTGGTTGAGAATATCACAAATATTGCAATTAATTTCAATGATTTATCTTCTTTAAAAGCAGCAAATTATACTAAAACAGAAAATTCTGTAGAAGATGAAATTAAAAATCAAATTGCTGTAATTGGTGAAAATATCAATCTTAGAAGATTCTCTTCCCTAAAAATTAATAAAGGTATTATAACTCAATATATCCACAATAAAGTTAAGGGCAATATGGGTAAATTAGGTGTTTTAGTAGCTTTAGAATCGGAAGTTAATAATGCTGAAAAATTAGAAGAATTAGGAAAGCAAATTGCCATGCATATTGCTGCTACCAAGCCTGAAGCTCTTGATATTGCTTCTATCAGTGAAGAAAAATTAGCAAGGGAAACAGAAGTTTTAAAAGAACAAGCTAGAGAATCTGGTAAACCAGAAAATATCATTGAAAAAATGATTCAAGGTCGTATCAGAAAATATTATGAAGAAATTGTTCTTTTAGAGCAAAATTTTGTAATGGATGATAAAATCAAAATTAAAGATCTATTAAAAAATTACTCTAATGACTTAAGGTCTGAAATTAAAATTTCTGATTTTAAATTATTCTTACTTGGAGAAGGTGTTGAAAAGAAAGAAGAAGATTTTGCTGATGAAGTCAATAAAATCATTAATAACTAATGACTGAAAAACCTAAATATAAAAGAATTCTATTCAAAGTTTCTGGTGAGGCCATGATGGGTAACAAACCATTTGGCCATGATAAAAAAGCAATTCAAATAATTTGCGATCAAATCATAGATGCTTATAATTTAGGTTATGAAATTGCCATTGTTGTTGGAGGCGGAAATATATTTAGGGGTATTTCAGTTGCAGCTGAAGGTATGGAAAGGGCAAGCGCCGATTATATGGGAATGCTTGCCACTTCCATTAATGCTATGGCTTTACAAAATATCTTAGAACAACAAAATATCCCAACCAGAATGCAATCTGCAATTCCTATGAATAGCATCTGCGAAAGCTATGCTAAGAGAAAAGCAGTTAGACATTTGGAAAAAAAACGCATAGTTATCTTTGCCTCTGGAACTGGTAATCCATTTTTTACAACCGACACTGCTGCGGTTTTAAGAGCAATTGAAACAAATTGCGATGTTATCTTAAAAGGCACTCAAGTTGATGGTGTTTATTCTGATGATCCAAAACAAAATCATAATGCTACAAGATTTGATGAACTAACTTATCAAACTGTCATTAAAAATGAATTAAAAGTTATGGATCAAACAGCCATTACCCTCGCAAAGGATAATAAATTACCAATTATCGTGTTCTCAATTGCTAATAAAAATGCTTTGAGCGAAACTTTAAAAGGAAATTTAAATCACACTATAATTAAATAATTATGCAAGAATTATTAGATCAAGCCGAGCTTAAAATGGAAGAAGCTCTAGATTTTTTACATAAGGAATTATCAACCATCATGACTGGTAGAGCAAATCCGGCACTACTTGATAATGTTAAGGTAGAATCCTATGGTAGTTTTATGCCAATCAATCAACTCTCAAATATTTCTGCACCAGATGCTTCAACCATCAATTTACAAATTTGGGATAAGGAAATGGTTAAACCTATTGAAAAAGCAATTATGAATTCTGACTTAGGATTAAATCCAGTGTCTGATGGTCAATTAATTAGAATTTCTATTCCAAAATTAAGTGCCGAAAGAAGGAATGAATTAGCTAAATTGGCAAAAAAATATGGTGAAAATAAAAAAATCCAAATTCGCAATGTCAGAAGGGATTTTATTGATAAATTTAAAAAAGAAAATGAAGAATCGGGATCAAAAGATAATATTCATGCTTTTACTGAATTATTGCAAAAAATTACTGATGATTATGTAGCTAAAATTGATATTGCCATTGTAAATAAGGAAAAGGATTTAACTACAATATAAAATAATTCCTAGATAAAAATATCTTGCTATATTATCCATTTTTAAATGGAAAATAGTATAATATTCTATTTTGCTAAGGGTAATAATTATTGCTATTCAAGACATGACACCAAAACATATTGCTATCATTATGGATGGTAATCACAGATGGGCTACAAAAAGAATGTTACCTGTAAAATTGGGTCATAAAGCTGGTGCAGCAGCAATCAAAGAATTAATAAAATCAGCATTAGAATTTCAAATTCAATATATCACTATCTATGCTTTTTCTACCGAAAATTGGTCAAGATCAAAAGAAGAGGTAACTGATTTAATGAAATTATTACAAAATTATCTAGAAAATGATGTTGCCGACCTCATTAAATATGGCGTAAAAATTCTTAGTTCTGGTGATTTATTGCAATTAGATCCTAAAATTGAACAAAAAATTAAAATAATCAAAGATAAAACCAGAAATAATCAAAATATCACCCTCAATGTTGCTTTCAATTACGGTTCTCGGGCGGAAATTACCAAAGCAGTAAAAAATATTGCCAAAGATATAAAAGATAATAAAATTAAACTATCTGATATTAATGAGGATTTAATTAGTAATAATTTATATAATCCAGAAATAGAAGATCCAGATCTGATCATTAGAACAGGTGGACATAATAGATTAAGCAATTTTCTATTATGGCAATCTTCCTATTCTGAATTATATTTTACCGATATATTATGGCCAGATTTTGGAAAAAAGGACTTAAAAAATGCCATAGATAATTTTAATAAAAGAAAAAGAAATTATGGAACAAGGTAAAAATATCATTAAAAAACTAAAATCTCTAAAAATTAAAGAATTTTTACAAAAATTTTCTAATTTAGAATCTATAAAAAATCTTTCCAATTTAGAACAAAGAATTGCCAGCTCTTTAATTCTGATTCCCATTATATTATATGCTATTTTCCTTTCAAAATCCTTATTTTTATTTTTAATACTATCAATTACTATCCTAGCATCTTTTGAATGGATCAACCTTACCAAATCTGATCCAAAAAATAAAAATAAATGGCTTATAATTGGATTTTTCTATCTTTCTATTCCATTTTTCTCTATTTTAGAATTAAGATTTATTGATAGAAATATCATTTTATGGCTCTTTTTTGTAGTTTGGTCAACCGATATTTTTGCTTATTTTATTGGAAAAAACATCGGAGGTCCAAAATTAATCCCCTCAATTAGCCCAAATAAAACATGGTCAGGACTAATTGGCGGCATGTTATCAGCAGGGATTATCGGTGCTCTTTCAACCTTAATGTTTGAGGGAGGAGTTTTATTTTTCACCCTATCAAGCATTTTATTAGCCATAATTGCCCAGGCTGGTGATTTTTTTGAATCAAAAATTAAAAGAATTTTTAATGTAAAGGATAGTGGCCATATTATCCCAGGACATGGCGGAATTTTAGATAGAATTGACGGTCTAATGTTTGCAGCACCAGCAATTTTAATTATATATATTTTATTTCAAAATAATTTTTAATTTATAAAATTATTAAACAGAGCCCCTATGGCGGAATTGGTAGACGCGGCAGATTCAAAATCTGCTATTCTTATGAATGTGTCCGTTCAAGTCGGACTAGGGGTACCAATAAGAGCTCTTGGCACAAATGGTATCTTATAAATTTTTCCACATATGGATCTACAGATATTTTTTAAAGCAATAATATTAGGTATACTTGAAGGCTTGACTGAATTTTTACCAATTTCATCCACAGCGCATTTAATAATTGCCTCAAAAATCATTAATTTTAATGAAATTGAAAATCATATTTTTGAAATTGCCATCCAATTAGGTGCCATATTAGCTGTTATTTGCCTTTATCATCGCAAAATCATAAAAATCATTACCACTTTACCTAACAATAGAAATTCTCAACAATTTACCCTCAATATCCTAATTGCCTTTTCAATCACTGCCACTATTGGTTTTTTATTATATCCTATCATTAAAACACATTTTTTCTCCCTCAAAATCATCGTCATATCATTAATATTAGGAGGAATTGCCTTTATCATCATTGAAAAAGCACAAATTAGCACAAAATTCACTAAAATTGAAGAAATTAATAGCAAAACAGCAATATTATTAGGATTATTACAATCATTAGCTATAATACCCGGCACTTCCCGATCTGGCGCGACCATAATGGGCGGATTATTACTTGGTATGAAAAGAGAAATTGCCACCGAAATATCATTCTTTTTAGCCCTCCCAACAATTTTTGCTGCTACTCTTTATGATTTATATAAAAATTACCATGCTTTAAATATGGATCATTTATTTATCATAATAATTGGCTTTATCTCGGCCTTTCTATCATCACTTATTATTATCAAATGGTTTATCAATTTTATTAGTAAAAATAATTTCACAATTTTTGCCTATTACCGCATCATTATTGGCACTATTTTAGGAATTTATTTGATTTTATAAAAAATACCAATTATGGCAAATCAAGAAATTTTTACCCTAGATCCAAGATTAGAAAATGATACTATTTTCATTAAAGATTTAAAATTATCAAAATTACTTTTAATGAATAATAAATTATATCCTTGGTTCATTCTTGTGCCAAAAAAATATAATATAACCGAAATTATAGATTTAACATCATCAGAACAACAAATTTTACTTAGTGAAATCAATCAAATTTCTACTCTATTACAAAAAATCTATAATCCATATAAATTAAACATCGCCGCCCTTGGAAATGTGGTATCGCAATTACATATTCACCTAATTGCACGCTACAAAAATGACATCACCTTCCCTAAACCAGTTTGGATAGATGATAGAAAGGAATTTTATAGTGAAAAAGAAATTTTAGATATTAAGAAAAAGATTATTGATATTATACCATTTCCCATCGGCAATTGTTTTAGGTGATTGATCAAATTATTTTGGGTTTGGATTTTGGACAGTCCCATTAAAAGAGAGTTGAAAAAAATACAGCAAAAACAACAGAAAAACAGTTGGATTCCACAAGCTCAAGCATTTTGCTGCCGATCTCATGAACCAACAATTAGATAAAATAACTTAAAATTTCTTGATGAATTTCCTCAATATCACGATTACCATCAATTATCTTAATTCGATCAGGATTATTTTTAGCAATTACCAAAAAACCATTCTTGATTTTTTTATGAAATTCTAAACCCATAAGATCAAATTTATTCTCATTACCACGAGATTTAACCCTGTTAAGAGCGATGTCCAAATCAATATCAATTAAAAAAGTAATATCTGGAGCAAAATCCTTGAGAATTTCCTTATGAATTGCTGCAATTAACTCCAAATTAACATCGCGACCAAAACCTTGATAGGCAAAAGTAGAATCAAAAAAGCGATCCGAAATCACCTTCTTTTTTAAATCTAAAGCAGGCTGAATTAATTTTTTAATATGATCCTTCCTTGCAGCATAATTTAACAAAATTTCTGTTTTAGAACAAATCCGAATAAAATCATCACTTAATAATAATTCACGGATTTTCTCGGCTAAAGGCGTACCACCAGGCTCTCTTGTTAAAATTGTGTCTTGATTATTCTTTAGAAAATAATCATATAGCTTTTTTGCCTGTGTTGATTTTCCACAACCTTCAACACCCTCAAAACTAATAAAATTATACATAGCATTAATATCTTGATTTGAAACCACATAATTTTATAATATAGTTTTTATATTTTAAAATAAAAATAAAAGTGAGTATTTTAGAAATTAGAAAATTTCCAGACCCCATATTACAGCAAGTTTCTCAAGAAATTACTGAAGTGGATGACAATATCCGAAAATTAATGGACGATATGATGGAAACAATGTATGCCAATAATGGCATTGGATTGGCTGCTGTACAAATTGGTATTTTAAAAAGAATCTTAGTGATGGATACTGGCTGGAGTAATGAGCGTTATGAAGAAGATGATAATTCTGAAAATAATAAAATCTATATAGCCAATCCTAAAATTATTAAATCTTCAAAAAAATTATCATCCTATAAAGAAGGGTGTTTATCCTTTCCCGGATTAGATTCTCTTGTAAAAAGACCAGATTATATTGAAATTGAATATTTAGATTATTATAATAAAAAACAAATCTTAAAGGCTGAAAATAGCCTGCTTGCTGTTTGTGTACAGCATGAAATTGATCATTTAGATGGTATAAATTTTATAGATAGAATATCAAAGTTAAAAAGAGAACTTATTCTCAAAAAAATGAAAAAAAATGCCAAATTTTAGCTATAAGGCAGTTAATCCAGAAGGAAAATATGTCAAAGGCAAAATTACCGCTGATAATAGTTTAAGTTTAGAATCAGTTTTAAATGATTATGATTTGGAGTTAATTTCTTTTAAAAAAGAAAAATCAAGACTATCCGGATCATTATCAACCAAAATTAAAACTAAAGATATGATCACTATGCTGCTACATTTGGAGCAGCTAGATAAGGCAGGTGTATCAATTATTGATTCTTTGGAGGATGTAATTAAATCTAGCACCAGCCCCAATGTTAAAAACTTAACTCGCGCCTTGCATGAATCTGTACAAAATGGTTGTTTATTATCAGAAGCAATGGCTGAATTTCCTAAAATATTTGATGAAGTATTTATTGGTCTTGTTTCAACTTCTGAACAAACAGGTAAATTACACAAGGCTTTTGAAGGCCTTATTGAACATTTAAAATGGTCATCCGAAATTAAAAGAAAAACCATAAAAGCTACCAGATATCCTATATTCAGCCTAATTATCGGCTTAATTGTAATGTCATTTATGACAACAATTGTTGTACCTCAAGTTACAACCTTGTTACAAAGCACCTCGGGTGGTAAATTACCAACCTTAACAAAAGCTCTAATTTCCTTTTCCAAATTTTTAACATCAAATGGTCTTAGCATTATATTAGGAATTATTTTAACAATAATTTTATATAAAATAGGCAGGATTAATGCCAGATTTTCCTATTATACTGACATTATAAAGTTAAAATTACCTTTTTTTGGATCCTTATTTACCAAATTGGATGCTTCAAGATTTGCCCATTTCTTTTCCATGACTTTCAATAGCGGTATGGGGGTAATTGAATGTTTAGAATCTTCAAAATCAATTATTGCCAATAAAGCAATAAAAAATTCAATTAATAGTGCCATCAGACATGTTGAAGAGGGCAATAAATTAGCCAGAGCCATTGAAAAAACTGGACATTTTCCTTCATTAGTTGTTAGTATAATTACCATTGGTGAAGAATCGGGTGAATTGGGAAATGCTCTAATGAATGTTAGATTCTTCTATGATCGTGAAATTAATGACTCAATCGATAAATTAATCGACATGATACAACCAGCCTTAACCCTTATTATGGGTGGCATGATAGCATGGATTGCAATGGCTGTATTTGGACCAGTATATAATTCTTTCTCAAAGCTACAATAATGTTAAATAAAAAAATCACAGGAGCAGAAATAATAATAGAAGCATTAAGAAATGAGGGGGTAACAAATGTTTTTGGCTATCCTGGAGGAGCAATTTTACCTTTTTATGATGCTCTTTATAAACAAAAAAATATTACACATATTTTAGCAAAACATGAGCAAGCCGCTTCTCACGCTGCCGAAGGCTATGCCAGATCAACTGGAAAAGTTGGTGTAATTATCGTAACATCTGGCCCTGGTGCTACCAATGCTATCACTGGATTGACTGATGCTTTTATGGATTCTATTCCCGTAATTTGTTTTTCTGGTCAGGTGCCAAGCCCAATCATTGGAACTGATGGTTTTCAGGAAGCTGATGTTACTGGTTTGACCCGATCTTGTACAAAATATAATTATCTAGTTAAAAATACTGATGATTTAGGTCATATCATCCATGAAGCCTTTCATATTGCAACAACTGGCCGCCCTGGACCTGTTTTAATCGATATTCCAAAAGATATTCAAAATAATTTAGGTATTTATTATGGTTTAGAAAAAATTGACCGCCCCTCCTATCAAATTCCTGTCAAAAGCTTTGACAAAATAGCTGAGGAAAAAATTTCCAATGTGATTAATCTTCTCAAAAATGCCAAAAAACCTATTATTTATTTTGGTGGAGGCTTAATTAATTCTGGCCCTAAAGCTAGCGAATTATTGCAAGAATTTGCCAAATTAACCAATTTCCCAGTTACTGGCACTTTAATGGGTCTCGGTGCTTTCCCAACTGATGAGAAAAATTTCCTTGGTATGCTTGGTATGCATGGTACTTATGAAGCAAATATGGCCATGTATGATTGCGATGTAATGCTCAATATTGGCGCTCGTTTTGATGATAGAATCACTGGTGATGTTAAAAAATTCTCTCCAAATTCCAAGAAAATTCATATTGATATTGATGATGTTTCTATCAATAAAATCATTAAAATTGACGAATATATTATTTCCGATGCTGCTAATGCTTTAGAGCAAATTAATCAATATTGGAAGAAAAACAACATTAAATCACAAAATCTTGACAATTGGTATAACCAAATTGAGGAATGGAAAAAAATCCGTAGCCTTGATTACAAAAATAATAATCAAATTATTAAGCCAGAATTTGCTCTTGAAACATTAGATAATTTAACCAAAGATCGGGAGCCTATTATTACTACCGATGTTGGCCAACATCAAATGTGGGCATCTCAATATATGACTTTTAGAAAACCCAATAAATGGTTAACTTCTGGTGGCTTAGGAACTATGGGCTATGGTGTGCCTGCCGCAATTGGTGCTCAAATTGCCAATCCTGATGATCTGGTGATTTGCATTTCTGGTGATGCTTCCTTTTTGATGAATATGCAGGAATTATCAACTATCAAACAATATAATTTACCTGTTAAAATAGTGATTATCAATAATCGCTATATGGGTATGGTGCGTCAATGGCAAGAATTGGTCTTTGAAAATCGCGAAAGTGAAAGCTATATGGGATCATTACCTGACTTCATAAAATTGGGTGAATCTTTTGGCATTAAATCTATCTATTGTGATAATCCAGATGAAATTCAAGATAAATTCCAAGAAATGCTAAATCATGATGGTCCAGTTTTATTTGATTGTGTTACTGAAAAATCAGAGAATGTTTTTCCTATGATTCCTGCCGGATCTGGTCATAATGAAATTTTACTGAGGAAAGATCAGGAAAATTATGATCAAAAGGATAAAAATGCTGTATAATAACAATCATAAATTGGATTTAATTTTCTTAGAAATTATCTCATTGGAATAATTCTGGCATAAATTCTGATAAGAATCATCAATTAAATTAGAGATAATATCATTATTATCTCTTAAATAATCAAATTTTTGTAATAATTGCTTATTAATATTCTGCTCCAATTTTATTATTAAAGCATTTTTCTGATCCTTTAATATCATTTTTGCACCATCTGTATTACTGGCCATAATTAATTTTTGATATTTTGCCGCTTCTAAAAATACCATACCAAATGTCTCTTCCTTTGACAATAAAATAAAAATATCAATTTTATCAAAAAATTCCTTTTGCCCAACCCAACCTAAAAATTCTATATTTTTTTCTAATTTTAATTTCTTGGTTAAAATTCTTAAATTCTCTTCCTCTTCTCCAGATCCAGCAATTTTTAATTTAATTTTATAACCCTTATCAATAAGAAATTTTACAGATTTAATCAATTGATCAAAATTTTTCTCATCAGCAAGACGGCCCATTGACCCTAAAATGATATTTTTTCTTTTAGAAATGGTTAATTTCTTTACTTCATTCTTTTTACCAATAGCAATAGAATTTGGAATTAGGAAATGGTTTTTATGATTAGAATTTTTTTTGATTTTTTGCAAAATATTATTATTCACAGCAAAAATAATATCAGCCTTTAAAGATCTTTTAATATTATTACTATGATTAACAGCAATTAACAAAATTTTAGAAAATATCAAAGATCTTTTAGCAATAATAATACTCCTACCAGCATGAGCGATAACCCTATCACTATTAAAATCTCTAGTAATTTTCCTAATTTTTAAAATACAAAAAATATCAAAATAGCCAAATTTATTATCTATCTCAATAAATTTTATATTATTTTTTTTTAAGTCAGGAATAAATTCAGACCCTTTCTTAATAATTGCCAAAATATCACAATCATTTTGCTGCAACATATGGCAATAATTAACAAAAGATTGTTCAACACCTCCATTTTTATCACTAAGTAAAATATTAATTATTTTCATAAATCACTTTCATAAAATATAAACCCCAAGAAGGAGCATTCGCTCCAGATTTTGTTCTATCCTTGGCCAATAAAATATTCTTCATTTCGGATGGATCAATATTCTTCTTTGAAAATTGAATTAAAGTGCCAATAATATTTCTTACCATATGATGCAAAAATGATTTTGCTGCAATTTCTATTATTATTATATCATTCTCTTCCTCAATAATTTTAATATAATCAATATGACGAATAGCATCATCTGCCTGACATTCTGAATCTCTAAAGCTAGAAAAATCATGCTTACCTATTAAATAATTTGCCGCTTCTTCAATTAATTTTAGATCTAATTTAAATGGCACATGATAAAGACGATTTTTATCAATTGCTGCTTGAGCACGACGATTGAGGATTTTATATTGATAAATTCTTTGTGTTGCTAAAAAACGCGAATGAAAATCATCTGATATTTTTTGACAATCTAAAATAGCAATATCATCCATTTTTAGGAAAAAATTCAAAGCCATCTGAATTTTAAAAGGATCAAATTCCTGATCCAAATCAAAATGAGCTACTTGCCCCAAAGCATGCACACCAGCATCAGTGCGGCCAGAACCCATAATTTCAATTTTCTGTTTCGTAAGATTTTTTAAAGCTGCTTCAATTTGTCCTTGAATAGTAGCAAGATTTGGCTGTTTTTGCCAACCAAAATATCTAGTACCATCATATTCTATTATTATTTTATATCTTGGCATATAGAGGTAAGAATTGGAGGTCACAAATTATGACCTACAATTTTTAAATTTTAATATTATTTAAATCTATTCCAACTAGATCTCTCTTCTATTTTATTAAAAATATTATCGATAATATTTTCTGAAAAATCATCAAATTTACTTGCTAATAAATCCTTAACCCAACCTTTCTTTTTGGTTTTAATTTCAATAAATTTAATTTTCTTACCAAAATTCTTCTTCATAACTTCTCTCATATTGCCAATTTCATCAATAAGGCCAATTTTTTTACTTTCAGTGCCCGACCAAAAAGCACCATTAAACAAGGCTGCATCAGTTTTTTTCAATTTTTTACCACGAGAATTTTTTACAATATTTTTAAAATTAGCAAAAATATCTTTCTGAACCGCTTTTAAAATTTTAATATTATCAGGATCTTCAGGTGAAAATGGGTCCATCACTGCTTTATTTTTACCTTCTGTATAAATTCTTCTTTCAACACCTATCTTCTTAATGGCCTTTTCAAAACCAAAACTAGCAGAAATCACACCAATTGAACCAATAATCGAAGAATCATGGGCATAAATTTCATCACCAGCACAAAGAATAAAATAACCACCAGAAGCTGCAACATCTTGAGCAAAGGTAAAAACGGGAATTTTTTTCTCTAATGATAATTCTCTAATTCTTTGATAAATCAATTCCGATTGCACAGGAGAGCCGCCAGGAGAATTGACATTAATTGCCACAGCTTGAAATTTTTTCTCTTTAAAAGACTTTTCTAATAATGGATTAACATTATCAATATTAATCCCCTTATCAAATTTGCCAACATTGCCAATCACACCCTGAAGATTGATGACTGCAATTTGTTTTTCCTTTTTTGAAGTGACTTTTTTCTTAATTTTACTAAATAAAGCCATTGGCCAAGATTTTTGTTTTTTTTGCATTTATTTTTTTCTTTTAGATTTATTTTAAGAATCTTGGTGTATCAGGATATACATCAAATTCTTAAAAAATAAGGAAAATATCAGACTCTTAAGTAAATAGTTAGTTTTTAATGGCGATATTTTTCTTTTAGATTTATTTTAAGAATCTTGGTGTATCAGGATATACATCAAATTCTTAAAATGAAAAATAAAAGGAAAATATCGCCATTAAAAACCAACTATTCGGCCATTTGCTCTACCGACTCTACCTCTGGTATATAATGTTTTAACATATTTTCAATACCATTTTTTAAGGTCACCGTTGAACTTGGACAGCCAGAACATGCACCTCTTAAACTTAAAAATACTATGCCATTTTCAAAAGAATGAAAAATAATATCACCACCATCCATTGCAACTGCCGGCCTAACTTTCATTTCAATTAATTCTTTAATTTGCTTAACTATTTCACTATCTTCATCATCATTTTCTTCATCATTTTTCTTATAAAAAACCTCTGCACCAGAATTAATGAAATCCATTAAACAGGAAATGATATCCGTTTTAATATCTTGCCATTCAACATTATTTTCTTTAGTAATTGTTACAAAATCCTTACCTAAAAAAACCGATTTAACAGCAGAAATTTCAAAAAATTTCTCAGCTAAAGGTGATTGTAATTTCGCTTCTTCAAGATTTTTATATTCAGAAACTTTATTACCAGCAATTTCAACATCTTCAGGAATAAATTTTAGGCTTTCAGGATTAGGAGTGTCAGCAATTTGTATAAACATTTTAAAATAATTTTTTGAATCTATCTTCTAATTTTTGACCTTGAGATTTGATTTTATCTTCAATTTTGTCAGTTTTGCCAGTGATTTTATTGGTAATTTTATCAACTTTCTTAAATAATTCAGATTTTATCTCATCAACTTCATCAAGCAATTCATCCTTGCTTTTGTCAATTTTGGCTTCAATTTTATTCTCAAAATTATTGATTTTAGATTCAATCTGATTTTTACCTTCAATGATTGTACTGGCAGCCATAAAAGCAGCAATAGCAATGCTAGCGGTAGAAATGGCGATGATAATAAGTAAGAATGTATGGAAGTTTTCTCTTTTAATCATATTTAATTAATTTATTAAAAATAATAGCAATTATCATTTAAAAATGGACAATATAGTAAAATATTTTTATTTGATATTATCAGATAAAAAGATGAAGCTAGATTTTTTAAAAGCTAAATATTTTCTAAATTGATAACTGATATAAGATTAAATATATTTCTTATCTACTTAAATTTCAACCATAATTACGGAACCTCTGAAAAACTAAAAATTGAGGATGATATTTTGCCATTTTACCCTCCCCAAAGTTTCTTCACAACTTTGACCCTTATGTCAGGAAGGTTGAATAGCACTATATGGGACTGTCCCTATATATGACCATCATAAATTTAATTTAAGGCCTGCCCTTTGTGTTTCCTCGCACAATTTTGCATTAGGATCTTTTGGATCGCCATCAGGTTTTGTATCTTTCATAGCATCCTGATTTGCATTTTCCTTTTCTATTACACCAACAAGATAACTAACTTCAGTTCTTAACTGTGAAATATCGACTTCAGTAACATTACCCTTTAACTCATTTAAAATATCAAAAATTTTCTGTATTTCAGAAGCAGAACCATTAGTCTGATTACCCTCTATAACTCTCTGTATTTCTGCTTTTAAATTTATTGCCTCAGGGCTATCGCCATCTATAAATTTCTGTATTTCTTCTACCCTAGGGCTTGATAATAATGTATCTAATTTTGCTTTACTATCTTCTGAAAGTTTTTCCCTAAATTGCCTTGACAATTTTGTAATTTTATTTCCTGACACATCTAATATAATTTAATTAATAATAAATTCATTATATCATAATTTTAGTATTATTACAAGGGATTTAATTCAAAAATATAAATATTAATGAGAATTAATATGATTTTTGATTTTTTTGATAGCATTGGCGTCAATTTGCCTGATTCTTTCGCGGGAAATATTGTAATATTCACTCAATTGAGCAAGAGTTAATGGCTTTTCTAGTAAATTTCTTTTGGTGAAAATTTCTTTTTCTCTATCATTAAGGATATTAATGGCTGAATTTAATAATTTGGCTCTTCTTGATGATTCTTGATTTTCAATAGCTAATATTTCTGGAACTGGATCATCTGATGCAATTAATTCTCCCATCTCATCACCATCTTCTGAAATAAGATTATTTAAGGAAGAATCACCTTGAGAAAGACGATTATGCATATCAATTACCTCCTTCTCAGAAACATTTAAATCATTAGAAATATTTTTAATATCCGAAATTGAAATATTTTCCTGATTATCAATGCCTAAAATTCTTTTAATTTTGCCAAGATTGAAAAATAATTTCTTTTGTGCTGCATTAGTGCCAATTTTTACCAAGGACCAAGATCTTAAGATATAATCTTGCATATAGGCCTTGACCCAAAGCATGGCATAGGTTGAAAAACGAAAACCTTTTATAGGATCAAATTTTTTAACTGCCTGCATCAAGCCAAGATTACCCTCCGAAACCAAATCAGCAAGACCCAAACCATATTTTTTAAATTGAAAGGCCATTTTGGCAACCAATCTCAAATGGCTTTGGATCAAAATTTTTGCCGCTTCCTTATCATTAAAATTTAGAACTTTTAAAGCCAAATTATATTCTTCCTCCTTTTCTAAAATGGGAAATCTTTGTATCTCTTGTAAATATCTGGCAAAATTAAGCTCAAAATTATTTGAAACTTGATTTGAAGATAATATTAACTCAGTCATAATTTAATTAAATATTTACCCTATTTAAGATAGCTTTTGATATAATATAATATCTTTAATAATAATTTCAATATTATTTAATAAAAAACATCTTTTTTGTTTAATAAAACTTGTGGCGAGGTTAAATTATTTTATTAACTATTCCTTATTAGAAGCTAAAGAAGTGGCAAAATTAACGATAAGACTAGCAGAAATTGCAATTAATATGGCTAAAATACCATAATAAAATGGCTCATATCGAGCCATTTTACTAATACTAGCACTAAAGCCAACCTTATCAACATAAATTGGGATTGACTGGAAAGCTCCCAAATTACCATCCTCCATCAGGTAAATTTCAACATTATATATGCCTTCAGAAATATTTTTTGGAAATTTTAACATTACTTTAAAAAGATTTTCATCCAAAAAATTAATTTTGCCAGAATCTTTCATATAAAGATTATCATCCATTAAATTATTCATAAATTCAATTTTAAATTCCTCCTTTTTGAGATGATCTATATTTTCAGCAATATTAAATTTTAAATCCTTAGGAGACATTTCCAATGCCGAAAATAAACGAGAATCACGCAAAGCACGATAATCACCAAAAGTGGCATAATAGCTGTAAGAATCCAGCAATTCTACCCTTTCCTTATTAATCCACACACCCAAAATCTGACCTTTTCTATTAACCATATAATCCTTTTTTGGACCTCTCACTATAATAAAAATATCGCCAAAAATATCTTTACTACCAAAAAGCAAAATTTCTTGGCCATTAAAATTAGTATCTATTGCAATTTTATTAGATGAAATGCCAGAAATAATTGGGCGAGCAGAAATTTCTAATGATAAGAATGTAAAAAATAATAAAGCTGATAATTTATAAAAAATTTGCATAAAAATTTAAAAATAGCTACTAATCTTATAAAGTAACTTTGATTTTTTAATGTAAAAATCTGGGAAAATATCTTTTAAATTTTCAAAAGCCAAATCCAAATCTTCCTTTTTATTAAAAATTGCAAAACAAGTTGCACCACTGCCAGATAATTTTGCATTAATAATATTTCTTTGCAATCTAAGATTTGCAAAAATATCAGTAATTTCTGGGCAAAATTTTTCTGCCACTATCTGTAAATGATTTTGACGATATTTGATCATATTAATTATATCATTTTGATCATTATTTGGAATATTTTTTTCTGATAATTCTAAATTTTGGAAAATTTGAGCTGTATTAATGGCCATTTTTGGATTTATAATTAGCAAAAATAATTCTGGCTGCTCAATCTCAATATCAATAATTTTTTCACCAATTCCTTGAACCAAAGCCATTTTTTGATATAAACAAAATGGCACATCCGCTCCAATTTCTAGGGCAAATTCTTGAAGTTTTTGTTGTGAAATTTGCAAATCATATAATTTATTTAAAATATGAATTAAAGTTGCAGCATTGCTTGAGCCACCCCCCAAACCTGCTGCTATTGGAATGTTTTTTTCTAATTTAATTTTAATATTTGGAGTAAAATTAAATTTTTTAGCCATTAAATTTGCGGTTTTAACCAAAATATTATCCTCCTTTTTGCCCAAAAACTCCAAATCCCTCTCACCTAACACTTCCAATATAATTCCTCCTAAGGGGGAATCAAAATCTTCGATTTTGGTGGGGGTTATATCAGGAAAATTATCATCTAACTTTTCAACCTCAATCACATCAAAAATATCAATAAAAGCCATAAGACTATTAATCAAATGATAATTTTTGCTGTTTTTTCCAGTAATTTCTAAAAAAAGATTGATTTTTGCAAATGATTTGGCCGTAATTTTCATATTAATCAATATTATTTTATAAATAACATCATGCCCAGAAAAACAAGTGACCAACAAATTAGATCAGAGAACTGTCAAGATGCAGTTTATGCTATAGCAGCTTCTTTTTGGCAATAATACCATTTCCCATTTAAAAATGGACAATATAGCAAAATATTTTTATTTGATATTTGTAAAAAATGAGGGTAATATGCCTATATTTCCCGAGGCTTTTTGCGAATATCAGATAAAAAGATGAAGCTAGATTGTTCAATCTTTTAACATAGTTTTTTAGATGGGAAATGGTATAATTTATGATTAAAAATATTTTACTTTTAAATTATATCTTTAAGTAAAAATTGCAAATTACTTAGAATTTTTTCAAAATTCTTGCGTCATTTGTGTTATATCTACTATTAAAGATGGGAATTGGTATTGGAGAATGAGTTTTACAACTCTTATTCTTTATCAAATAATTCTGCCATCTGTTTTTGAGTCAACCAGATTGTCTCATTAAATACATTCATATTAAATGATATTATATTATTTTTAGCCAATTTTTGCCGTCAATCTTTCCCTCTCTTTGCGCATTTTTTCAAAATCATCACCAGCATGATAGGAAGAACGGGTAAGTGGACTAGCAGCAACCATTAAAAAACCTTTATTATAGGCCATTTTTTTATAATATTTAAATTCATCCGGATGAACATAGCGATCAACAGGAGCATGACGCATTGTTGGCCTTAAATATTGTCCAATAGTGATAAAATCAACATCAGCCGAACGCAGATCATCCATTACTTGTAAAACTTCTTCCTTTTTTTCACCAAGACCAACCATCAAACCAGATTTAGTAAAAATCATCGGATCAATTTCTTTTACCTTTTTTAAGAGTGACAATGAATGGAAATATCTAGAACCGGGACGAATTGTATGATAAAGACCCGGAACAGTTTCAATATTGTGATTAAAAACATCTGGCTTAGCTCCAGCTACCTTTTCAATCGCACCATCTTTACGCAAGAAGTCTGGAGTTAAAATTTCGATTGTAACTTTAGGGTTAGTCTGACGAATTTTGGTAATTGATTCTACAAAATGATTAGCACCACCATCATCCAAATCATCACGATCAACTGAAGTGATTACGATATGATTTAAATCTAATTTACCAACGGCATTGGCTAGATTTTCTGGCTCTTTTGGATCTAATTTATTGGGTTTCCCTGTATCAATGTTGCAAAAAGAGCAAGCTCTGGTACAAATTGAACCTAAAATCATTACTGTTGCATGTTTTTGTGACCAACATTCACCAATATTTGGGCAAGCAGCTTCTTCGCAAACAGTGTTAAGATTGGAAGAACGCATTAAATCACGAGTTTCCTTAAAACCAGCAGAAACAGGTGCTTTAACCCTAATCCAATCTGGTTTTCTTAACATTTTTTCTTTCGGATAACTTTTGGCAAAACCAAGCATATCCTTATTATCGTTAATCTTTTTTGTCATCTATAATTTTTTAATCCTTATTTATAACCAAACCTAATAGAAATGGGGTTGGGGTTATATAACTATTTTATCTTGAATTCTTAATTATATTAATGATAATAGATCTTTTGTAAAGAAAAATTTAATTTTAAGAAATAATATTTTTAAAAAATGGCAGGAGGTAAACAAAGTAAAAACGCTCGTAAGAATAAACAATTTAACACCAAAAAACAATTTGATGGCAAGGATATTGACCCAATTTTATATTATGGTGTTCATGCTGGTCATGGTAAATATGTTTCCGCAAAATTTTCTGGTAGTAATAATCTAGTTACTGATGAATCTGGTAAGCCTTTACCTTGGGACGAAATCCAATAGTTGTAAAATTCAATAATTTCCAATGACTGAAGTAATTATCACAGGTCCATCTGGAAAAATTGAGGGTAGATATCATCAAAATAAAGATATCAAAGCTCCAGTTGCTCTAGTTTTACATCCTCACCCACTTCATGGTGGCACCATGAATAATAAAATCACCTATCATCTTTTTAGATCATTTGTTAATAATGGCTTCTCGGTTTTGCGTATTAATTTTCGTGGAGTTGGTAAATCTGAAGGTATATTCAATGATGGTATTGGTGAATTACAGGATGTTACTGCCGCATTAAATTGGCTTCATAATAAAAATATGGAAGCATCCAATTTTTGGCTTGCTGGTTTTTCTTTCGGCTCATGGGTTGGCTTACAAGCAATTATGAGACGCCCAGATATTGAAAGATACATCTTGGTTGCACCACCTGCTTCTAAATATAATTTTAATTTTATTGTACCCTGCTCTGCTTCTGGCATGATAATTCAAGGTACAGCTGATAATATTTCTCTTGAAAAAGACACAAGCAAAATTGCTGATAAATTAAATTTAAGAGAAGAAGCCGAAATTAAATATAATATCGTCCCAGATGCTGATCATTTCTTCACTCAACATATGTCTGATTTTGACAATTTGGTTGATGAATATGTTAAAGAAAGTATTCTGGAAGATTCTGGTAAAATTAGAAAAGTAAAAAGAGACCGCAGAAGAAGGAGAAGAAAGAAAAAAGACATTCCCTTAACAAAATCAGAACAATATCGCTCACCCATCAAGCCTTTATCATCTTTGTAAATCTTGCCCAGCTTCTTCACTGTTGCTTAGTAAATTCTGGAGACATAGATGGTATATTATCTAAGTGACCTAACCTTGAACTATAACCAGTAAATAAATGTCTAGAATGATTGGAAGAAGTTGTAATTCTTTGTAACATCTCAGATAATTATAATTGATATGTCTGTAAAACATTATGATATAATTCTTGATTGACAATATCCACATTTCTTGGATGTTCTGAATCATTATCTTGCAATCTATTTCTTACAAATGAAAAAACACCATAAGAAATAGCAGTAAAAGTAACAGCATTATAAACAGATCTAGATCTATCAGAATTAAATATAATATTATTTGACATACTAATGGCAAAAACACTCATACCATCAATAAAAGCATTTAAAAAACTGCAATAATATGAGTTACCATTATTATTTTCTCCTATAATAATAGGCATAAAATAATTCTAAGATTTAGAAATTCTATTTTCCAATGGGCTAGATCTTTCACCATATTTCTTGCGATCCATACGACCGGCCAAAAAGGCCTCTCTGCCACTTTCAACAGCTAATTTCATTGCTTTAGCCATTCTTATTGGATCTTTGGCATGGGCAATGGCACTATTCATTAAAACACCATCACATCCCATTTCCATAGCAAGAGAAGCATCCGATGCCGTACCAACACCAGCATCAACCAAAATTGGCACTTTAGCATTAGATAGAATAATTTCAATATTCAGGCGATTTTGAATTCCAAGACCAGAACCAATGGGCGCACCAAGAGGCATAACAGCAACACAACCAATATCTTCCAACTCCTTTGCTACAATAGGATCATCATTAGTGTAAACCATAACATCAAAACCTTCAGAAACCAATAATTCTGCAGCTTGCAAAGTTTCGGTAATTTTAGGATATAGAATATCATCATTAGATAAAACTTCTAATTTTACCAAATTCCACCCTCCAATAATTTTTGCCAATTTTAAAGTACGGATTGCATCTTTAGCAGTAAAACATCCTGCTGTATTTGGTAAATAAGTAAATTTTTTCGGATCAATAAAATCTTGTAACATTGGCTCATCCTTTTTTTCAATATTAACCCTTCTCACTGCCACAGTAACAATTTCGGCATCACTTGCTTCAATTGCTAATTTTGTTTCTGGCAAATCCTTATATTTACCTGTTCCAACCAAAAGACGAGAGGAAAATTTTTTTCCCGCAATTTCTAAAAAATCTTGATCCATTGTAATTTTTAATGATTAGTAATTTCTATCATATTATCAATTGCAAAACCTAAAATGCAATTTTTACGACCTATAATTTCGGAAAATAATTTATGGCCATTTTCTTCAAATTTATAACTTCCTGCCGAAAGCCAAGATTGATCCAAATCAACATAATCAATAATTTCTTGCTCTGTGAAATTTTTCATTTTTAAAGTCGCAATCTCATAATGGCTAGCAATTATTCGAGAATTTTGATAGATAAAAATAGCATTATTTTGAATATGTTTTTTACCATTCAATTTTTGTAATTGCCAAATTGCCTCCTCTCTATTTTTTGATTTTGAAATAATCTCCCCATCTAATTCACAAATTTGATCCGAACCAATCACTATATTTTCCTTATATTCTTTAGAAATTGAAAGAGCCTTATTTTTTGCCAAAAAATTTACCTGATCATAAATATTAAAATTTCCAATATCATTCTTTGCCTCCTCCTCATCAAAAATTGGTGCAATTGCTGTAAAATCTATATTAAGATCTTTTAGGATCTTTTTTCGGATGAAGGATGTAGAAGCTAAAATAATTTTTTGATTCATAATAAAATTAATTAATGATTGATAGATGGAATTTGGATATTATCCATTATTATCTTACCAATTTCTACCTTAAAATGCGAACCATCATAATAATTATCTGGATTTATAGTTAATTTACTAAAATGCATAAAATTATAAGTCATATCCGAATTAGTACGAGCATCTTTTAAACATTGATCATAAATTTCCTTACTTTTGCTATAAAAAAGAAATTTTGGACTAAAATCGGGTAAAAATATGGTAATTATCTTAGTGTTTGGATTATTTAGGCGTATTTTAGACAAATATTGTCTAAAATTATCATCATATTCTGATAATTTATAATCATTTTTAGCTTCCTCTTCCCAATTTTCTACATTTAATTCAAAATTATTAGACATTTGATAACCAATTTTAATTTTTACATTATCACGATTATAAATTGTCTTTTTATCAGAAAAATTCTTCCATAAATTACGCAAGGAATAAATTAAACTATCATAACTTAATAATTGCTTTAATTGATAAAAATCAGATTTGCTATTTTGAATATAAAATTCTGGTTTTAACATTTTCTCTTCCTTTTTAAGGCAAGAGCTGAAATCAATTCCGAGTAAAATATATTTTGCAGCCCCATGATTTTCTTTAAAAAATTCAATATAATCATTATATTCAGAAGGTCGCATTGCCGAAACTGCATAATTAAATAATTTACCATGTAAAAAATGATTCTGATTAATATAAGTAACCTTACTATTACCTAGAATGATTGAATCATATTTGTTTTTGGTAAAAAATATTTTATTACTCTTTTGTTGTCTTTCATTAAAACCCTGCTGTTCTTTATTAAAAAAATTCTCTCTATCAGAAACCCATAAGGGATCATTAAAATAATTTATAGAAATCACTGATATTAAAATTAGTGATAAAGTAATTAAAATTTTGTAAAACCAAGATTTATAAGACACATTAAAATAATAAAAAGGAAAACATAAATATCATGAAAGTTCTAAATTATAGGCATTTTCATGATATAAACTAAAAATTAAAATATAAAAATTCACTAGTTTGCTGAAATGATAAAAGTGGCACCAAAAGCAAAATTAAAGTAATGAAGTAAAATTTTCTATTAATCTTAAATATTTTTATTAATTTTTCGGCATCCTTAGTAATAATAGGATAAATATAATAAAAAGTAAAAAGTGACAAAGCTAAAATCAAATATTCTACACTTTTAAAGCGAATAAATTCCATAAAAATTTGATAATTATCATAAAAACCCAAATCATCATTAGAAATTATAAACATTTTCTTCAAAATTACCAAAGCTTGTGCAAAATTTTCTGATCTGAAGAAAATCCAAGAAATATTTACAAAATTAAAAGTCAAAAACCATGCTAAATAATAATTAATTTTAATATTAAATCCTTGCCAAAAACGATGTAAAGAAATTGCCACACCATGTAAAAATCCCCAAAAAATAAAATTCCAACCTGCCCCATGCCATAATCCAGAAATTAAAAAAACCAATATTAAATTGCGATAAATCTTCAAATTACCTACCCTATTACCACCTAATGGAATATAAATATAATCTTTCAAAAATTTTGACAAAGTCATATGCCATCTTTGCCAAAAATCAGCAATATTTGCTGCTTTATATGGAGAATTAAAATTAAAAGGTAATTTAATATTAAACATTAAAGCCACGCCAATTGCCATATCCGTATAGCCACTAAAATCAAAATAAAGTTGAAATGTATAATAAAGGCTGGCTTTCCAAGCATCAAAAAAACTTAAATCCTGATAATTTTGATAGGAAAAATTGACAATTTCAGACAAATAATCAGCAATAACAACTTTTTTAAAAAGACCAACAGCAAAAATAAAAAGACCTAAAGCAAGATTTTTATAATGAATAATCTTGGTTTTAAGTCCTAAAAATTGAGGCATCATTTGGCCATGATGTACAATTGGACCAGCAATTAATTGCGGAAAAAAACTTACGAAAAGAGCATAATTAACAAAATTTTGATCCTTTAATTTACCATAATAGCAATCAGAAATATAGGCAATTTGTTGAAAAGTAAAAAAGCTAATAGCCAAAGGTAAAATAATAATGATAGAATTATCAAAAAGATTAGGGTAAAAAATGGCAATATTATCAAGGAAAAAATTACAATATTTAAAATAAGCTAAGAGGGAAATATTTAATATTATGGCCAAAATGAAAAATCTCCTATTTTTTTGCCTTATCAAAGCATTGCCAAAAAAATAATTGACCAAAATTGAAAAAATTAAAATTGGTAAATATTTAATATTCCAAAAAGCATAGAAAAATAAGGATGCGATAATCAGAAAGATTTTGGAAGCCAACACCAATTTATGCCTTAATAAAATATAATAAATAATTAAGGTAATTGGTAAAAATAAAAATATATATTCTAAAGAATTAAATAACATTTCATCATAATAATTATCTTGAAATATTATTCAATATTTTGATAATTAAAGGTGCAAAGATGGACGATTGCTCTGCTAATCTGGTCAGATTAGAAATAAAGCAGCCATATGTAGAATCAAACGGGTCATCTTTGCGTTATAATAGACTATAATTTTAGTCATAATTAAAAATCACAAATTTAATTATTCTTATTTGTGACATCCACCCCCACCAAAATAGTGCAGCTACTTTGACTCCCCCTCAGTGGGAATTAAAAGCTGTTTTAAATTAACCAATTCTCTTAACAATTCTACCCTTAGTTAAATCATAAGTTGTCATTTCAACCTCAACCTTATCACCTTTTAAAATACGGATCTTATTTTTACGAATTTTCCCAGAAGCATGGGCTGTAATTACAAAATCATTTTCTAAAGTAACACGAAAAATTGTATTTGGTAAAACTTCAGTCACAACTCCATTGATGGTTAAAAGATCGTCTTTTGGCATATTTGGGTTTAAATTTTAGGATTTTAAAAAAATTACTTCATTATCAGAAGATAAATCTTCTGAATATTTATAACCCTGACTATGGGAGAAATTATATAAAATTTCAAGATTTATTTCATCAAAAGATAAAATATAGCGAATAAATTCCCCTTTTAATTTTTTAGAAATATGTCCAGCATTTTTGGCCTTGCCATTTTTTATCTCAAAAAAATTAATCAAATAGCAATTTTTATTAGAAATAGCAATAGCTTTACGATGTGCCTGTGGTAAAATATCTAAAATAATTTTACCTTGCAATTCTTCTTCCAAAATTTCTTTTAGATTTTTCTTCCAGTAATTATCAATTTTAAAATCAGCAAATTTAGCAGAAATTGACAATTTATAATTTGGAATCAAATCTTGAGGCTGTAATAAACCAAATAAAGCATCAATAAATAAAATAGATTGATTGGCATTATTTTTTTGCTCCTCATTTAAAGAAGGATAATCAATAGCATTAAACATAACTCCAGAATATCTATTGATTGCTGGCAAGGTTAATTTGTTATCAAAATCTTGGAAAAATGCAGTAATTTGCTCAAAATTATTTTTAACAGAAAATAATTTTTCCAAATCACTATCATTAGCATGAGAAATGAAATCTAAAAGATTTTGCAATAAAAGTACCCTATTTTTCTCTAAAATAGCAAAAGAATGATTATTTTTAATCTCAAAATATTGCTCATTACCCCCAGATAACTTACCTTCTGACGGTGGTAAAAGAATTTTATAATTTGTCATTTAATCAATTAATTTTACATTATAAATGAAATTGGGAGAAATTTAAAGAGTTATGCAGTGGTCTTGATAAAGCAAAAACGAATTTAAGGATGGAACAACAATTATAAATATATCAGTTGCAGAAGTCAAAATATTATTAGAAGATCAATAGTTGACAAAATTAATTTCTAATCAACAGGCTAAACCAAGTAATTCACTTTTTGCCTGCTGTAGTACCCCAACTATTACAAATCAACATGAAATCATGATGTAATAAACAACCTAAAATATCCCAATATAACCAATCCAGCAAAAATATTGGCCAATAATCCCACTTTGGCCATTTCACTAATTTTGATCAATTTACTTGAGAAAATAATGGCATTTGGTGGTGTTGACATTGGTAGCATAAAAGCACAGGAACAGGCGATTACTGCTGGTAATATAATATCAAACTGACCTTCAATACCACCCATTTTAATGCCAATTTCAACCAAAATTGGAATCACAATAGCAATTAAAGCAGCATTACCGATAAATTCGGTTAAGAATATTGTTAAGAATAATGCAATGATAATAGCCAATAAAATACTGCCACCAGACCAAACAGCAATATAGTCACCTAGAATAGTAATAATGCCGGAAGATTCTAAAGCTTTAGCAATTGAAATTCCTCCACCAAATAAAAGTAAAGTTCCCCAAGAGATGTCTCTAGCATCATCCCAATTTAGAATTGTATCCTTGCGATCTTTTGAAGGTAAGATAAATAACAGAGTAATGCCCATAATACCAATTGAAGCATCATGAATCTTAACTGGCAAATAGGATTTAAAAATCCAACCGCAAGCAATAAGAACAAAGACAATTAAAACATTAATTTCTTCATAAGTTATTTTACCTAATTTTTTAATTTCATCATCAATAAATTTGTGACCTTTTGACAAATCTCCCTGCACTTTACCTGTAAAATATTTCAAATAAAGCCACATTAAAAAAATCAAAACAACAACTAAAGGGAAAAACATTTTAAACCATTCTATAAATTGAAAATCATAATTTAATGAATCACTAGCATAGGAAACAAAAATAGCGTTTGGTGGAGTACCAATAATAGTTGCCATACCCCCAATTGAAGCAGAATAGGCAATGGCAATTAGCAAATATTTAGCAAACATATCAAATTTTTTATCTTGCTTTTGCAACACTCCAATAACCGACATGGCAATAGGAAGCATCATCATTGTAGTGGCAGTGTTACTAATCCACATACTTAAAAATGCTGTTGCAATCATAAATCCTAGCATAATTCCAGAAGCTGACTTGCTAGTAAATCTCAAAATATGAAGGGCAATTCTACGGCTTAAATGCCATTTGCTGATAGCAATTGCTAAAATTAAACCACTTAAAAATAGGAAGATAATTTTATTACCATAATTTTTAGACACATCACTAACTTCCATAATACCAAAGAGAGGCATCATAAAAATCGGAAAGAGAGAAGTGACAGGGATTGGCAAAGCTTCAGTAATCCAAAGAGAAAAAATAAAAATACTAACCGCAATAACATTAATAATATTAGGACTTAATTCTTCGGTGATAGGTAAATTCAGAGTGGCAACCAATAGTATAGTAGAAAATAATATTTTCAAAATTCTATTATTGTGTAATATATTCATTATGATATTATTTTGATTTAATTTGTTTTTATTTGAGGAAATATAAATTAACCTATCCTAAAAATAAAAATATATAGTAAAACAAAAATGTTAAAAGTTAAGATAATAATATCCCTAATATTATATTTTCTCCTAACAAACCATTTAATGGCAGAAGAACCTTTGGTAAAATATAAAACAAAATTAAAAAAAATTGAAAATTACCTAAATAATATCCAGTTTCTTTCTTCAGATTTTATTCAAACTTCGCCAGAAGGAGATATTAATTATGGTAAATTTTACCTTTCTCGACCAGGAAAAATGCGAATCGAATATGATAAGAAAATTCCTATTTTAATTATTGTCAATAATAGTATTTTATCCTACATTGATCTTGAATTAGAAGAGACTTCCAATTTTTCCACAGGCAGCACACCCGCTTCTTTTTTGACTCGCAAAAATATCTCTTTCTCAGCTAAAGATATTGAATTTCTTGATTTTAATGATAATGGAAAACAATATATTGTCTCTTTACAAAAGAAAAATCGCAAAGAAGCTGGGATCTTCTATTTAATTTTCAATAAGAACCCAATTTCCTTTGTTAAAATGAGTGTTAAAAATGATTTAGATCAAATTACTAATATCACATTTGATGATCCAGATTATCAATCAAAAATTCCTTCTGATAAATTTATTATTAAAAATTCTAATCTACCGCAATGAGAAGAAAAAGACATAATAAAAACAAAAGAAAAATAATGAGTGATATCAATGTCACACCCTTTGTTGATGTTTTATTAGTACTTTTGATTATTTTTATGGTAGCAGCGCCATTAATGAATGGAAATATTAAGGTTAATCTACCAAAAGGTTCAGCAAAAAAGGTAAATCCTTATCAAGAAAATAAAATTATTATTACCATCAAAAATAATGGATTAATTTATCTTGAAGATGAAAATATTAAATCCCAATATTTAGCAAAAAAATTAATAAAATTAACAAATAGTGATTTAACATCTAAGATTTTTATCAAAGCTGATAAAAATCTTAATTATGGCACAGTGATGGATATTATTAAAACAATTAATGATGCTGGATTTGCATCAGCCTCTCTAATTACAGAAATAAAATGACAAAAATTATTGCTATAATTGTTGCATCCGGCAAAGGTAATCGTATGGAATCTAAAATTCCAAAACAATATTTACCTCTAAATGACAAACGAATTTTATATCATGCTATTTTACCTTTTTTAAATCATCCTAAAATTTCTGATGTGATTTGTGTAATTGCAAAAAATGACCTAGATTTATACCAAAATTCCATTTTGGATTTAAATTTACTAGATCCCATTTTTGGTGGCCAAGAAAGGCAAGATTCAGTTTTTAATGCTTTAGAAAAAATAACAGATCTTAATCCTGACAAAATATTAATTCATGATGCAGCGAGGCCTTTTGTTACAAAAGAAATTATTGATAATTTAATTTCTTTAGAAAGTAAAGCAGTAATTCCAGCAATCAAAATTAGTGATACTATTAAAAAAGTAGAAAATGGCATGATTTGCAAAACAATTTCACGTGAGAATCTTTATTTATCCCAAACTCCACAATTTTTTGATTATGATTTAATTAAAAATTTACATCAAAAATATCAAGGTCAAAATTTTACTGATGATGCCGCCCTTTGCGAAGAGGGCAAAATAAAAATCGCTGCAATTGATGGTGATATAAATAATTTTAAGATAACAACAAAACAAGATTATGACAAAGCAAGAAAAATTTGTTAGATCAGGAATTGCTATTGATATTCATAAATTTACTGAAGAAGAATTTCAGGATAATTTTATAAAAATTGGTGCAACCGATATCCCTTTTACCAAAAAAATTATTGCTCATTCAGATGGAGATGTTGTAATTCATGCTATTATTGATGCTATTCTAGGATCTATGGCCAAAGGTGATATTGGAGAGTATTTTCCTGATAATGATGATAAATGGAAAAATATAAATTCTGATTTTATGCTTTTGGAAATCAAAAAATTATTACAGAAAAATAATTACAAAATTATTAATATTGACTTAACAATAATTTGTGAAGAGCCTAAAATTTCTAAATATAAAGTCAAAATTAAAGAAAAATTAGCAAAATTATTAGAAATTGAGCTAAATCAATTAAATATTAAAGCAACCACCTGTGAAAAAATGGGCTTTCTTGGTAGAAAGGAAGGAATTTGTTGCCAAGCAATTTGTAATATTGTATAATTTTACTATTGAAGTAGATATAGAATATTTACTAGAAAATTAATGCGTTTGTGATGTGCACCCCCACCAAAGTAGCGAAGCTACTTTGACTCCCATTTGGGTGGAGTTTAAAATTAATATGTAATTATAAATTTATGATAAAAACGAAATTAGGAGAAAATACCAATTATCAATATAATAATCCAGATATTAAAATTTTAGATGCAGTTGTTAATCCTCATCCCGATATTGACTATCTTATTAAATTTACCTGCCCTGAATTTACTTCAATTTGCCCTGTTACTTCACAGCCTGATTTTGCTAATATCATATTAGAATATGTGCCAAATAAAAAAATGGTCGAAAGTAAATCATTAAAATTATATTTAACTTCTTTTCGAAATCATGGCGCTTTTCATGAAGATTGTACTATCAAAATTGCTAAGGATTTAATCAAATTAATGGAGCCAAAATGGCTAAGAATTTCGGGATATTGGTATCCAAGAGGAGGTATTCCAATTGATATCTTCTTCCAAACTGGAGAAGTGCCAAAAAATATTCACCTAGACCATCATCAAAATTATAATTATACAGGAAGATAATGCCCCAAACCATAATTGAAAAAATCACGCCTTTTAGCGCCAAAGAAATGTTTGATTTAATTATGGATATTGAATCTTACCCAAAATTCCTACCCTGGTGTGACAATGCTAAAATAATTGATAAATCAAAAGTAGAAATAATTGCTGATCTATATATTCAATTTAAAGCAATTCATAAAAAATACACTTCCAAAATTAATATTAATTATATCTCTGATAATGAATTTGAGATTTTTATTAAAGCAATTGAAGGTCCATTTCGTAAATTGGAAACTTATTGGCATTTTAAAGATTTAGATAACAAGAAAAGTAAAATTTATTTTGATATAGATTTTGAATTTAGCTCTAAATTATTATCTTCTATGTTGAATTTTATTTTTAAAAAAGCCAAAATAAAGATGGTAGAATCCTTTGAAAAAAGGGCATTTGAGATATATAATAAAAATGACACATAAAACAGATTTAGTAATTATTGGAGCGGGGCCGGTTGGTCTTTTTGCCTGTTTTGAAGCTGGGATGCTAAAAATAAAATCCCATATTATTGACACTTTAGAATTTACCGGGGGTCAATGTACTGCACTTTACCCTGAAAAACCAATTTATGATATTCCCGCACATCCCAATATTTTAGCTTCTGATTTAATTACCAATTTGGAAGAGCAAATCAAACCTTTTGACCCAAAAATTCATCTTAATCAAAGAGTTGAAGAAGTAAAAAAACTAGAAAATGGTTCATTTTATGTTAAAACTTCTAAAAATACCGAGATTGAAACAAAAGCAATAATTATTGCTGCTGGATGTGGTGCTTTCGGCCCAAATCGTCCACCAATTTCTGGAATTGAATCCTATGAAGGTAAATCAATTTTTTATGCTGTAAAATCTAAAAAAACATTTGCAGGTAAAAAAATTGCTATTGCCGGCGGCGGAGATTCGGCTGTTGATTGGGCCATTTCCTTGCAAGAAGTAGCAGAAAAACTTTATGTTATCCATAGGAGAGATCGCTTTAGATGCGCCCCGGAAAGTTCTGATAAATTAAAGAAATTAGCAGCAGAAGGTAAGATTGAAATGGTTACTCCATATCAATTAAAATCTCTCAAAGGTCAGGATGGAAATCTTTCACAAATTATTGTTGAAGATCTTGATGGCAATATTAAAAATATTGATGCTGAGATTTTATTACCTTTTTATGGTCTAAGAATGGAGTTAGGGCCAATTGCTAGTTGGGGTTTAAATATTAACAAAAATTTGATTGATGTTGACCCATTTACCATGCAAACTTCCGAGCCAGGAATTTACGCTATTGGCGACATTATTAATTATAAAAATAAATTAAAATTAATCCTAACTGGCTTTTCTGAAGCAGCTCAAGCTTGCCACGATATTTACAATATAATTTACCCCGATACGCCATTTCATTTTGAATATTCAACCTCAAAAGGAATATGAATGATTTTATAACAGATATTCTAGGAAATATTAATCTATTAATTGAGCAATATAATTATCTTATTATTTTTGCCTTAATGACCATAGAAAGTAGCTTTATTCCCTTCCCTAGCGAAATTGTAATGATTCCGGCTGGATATTTAGTTTCTCAAGGTACATTATCCTTTATTTATTCTTTATTTTCTTCAATTTTGGGTTGTGTTTTTGGTGCTTTTATCAATTATTATTTAGCAAAATGTCTAGGTTTAAAAATTTTACAAAAATATGGTAAATATTTTCTTTTACCAGAATGTAAATTATTAAAAATTCAAAATTTTTTCCAAAATCACGGCTCAATTTCAACCTTTACCGGCCGTTTAATACCCGGTTTAAGACAGTTAATTTCTATACCTGCAGGATTATCTAATATGAATCTTGCAAAATTTACCTTTTATACTGCTGCTGGCTCTGGAATTTGGTCATTTATTCTTTTAATAATGGGCTTTATATTTGGTGAAAATCAGGAATTAATCATGGAAAATATGAAAATTATTGTTATTTTTACTTTGATTTTTGTTTTAACGACAATTTTGCTCTATATCAGATATAAGAGACCTAAAAATAAAATTATTAGCTAATAATTTATTGCAAATTATACCAATTCCTATCTTTAATATTAGATATAACACAAATGACGCAAGAATTTTGAAAAAATTCTGAGTAATTTGCAACTTTTACTTAAAGATATAATTTAAAAGTAAAATATTTTTAATCATAAATTATTAAAAAATGACTGTCCTATAT
>Ga0257114_1000212_pt1 | contig 44756 bp, 45 predicted proteins | sample SI112_10mmetaG_FD_190149 | JGI IMG/M metagenome (GOLD analysis project Ga0257114, IMG submission 190149) | Marine microbial communities from Saanich Inlet, British Columbia, Canada - SI112_10m | ecosystem: Environmental > Aquatic > Marine > Inlet | place: Canada: British Columbia | collected...
TAGTACCGCCAATCTGGCACTGGTACATGCGTAAAAGACTTGCTGCTTGGGATACTCACTTTGCGACTGACGAAGAAAAGGCAATTGCTGCAAGAATCAACAAAGAAGTTGGTTACGAAGGCACACCTTTCAACGGCGACGTCTTAGGCGATGCTGGTAACGTTGATCTTGGAATGAGAACTGCTAAGAAGTAATCTTTGTAAGTTAATAAACAATTCATAAGATTGTTAAATTGTAGGTACCCTTTATGGGTACCTACTTTCTATTTTAACAACTGCTAATATTCAAAAAAATTCAAAAAAAATAAAGTATCTTCAATAAATTTAAGTTATATTTATATATAAGCGACAAAGAATAGGTCGTTGTTATAACATCGGAGAAAGATATGAAAGTAACATATGATGCGGAAACTTGTACACACGCCGGAGAATGCGTTAAAGGTGCACCAAATGTATTTAAAGTAGTGGATGGAGCATTCGTAATTGATACGACCGCTGACTCAGAAGAGAACATCAGAGCTACAGTAGGAAATTGTCCTTCTGGCGCTCTTAAGATACACGAATAGTCTTTATTGTTTTAATAAAGATTTGTAAACAACAATATCATAATAGGGGGTAAATATTATGGCAATTGGAGATCACTTAAGAGATGTGATGGATCTGTATGGAAGTCCTGCATGTCCTCATACAAACGCTTGCATGTTGGTTGCAGGTGAAAAGGGTGTAGACATGAACTGTCATGCTGAAACTGACTGGGGTCCTTCTGGGGCTGTTCGCGGTATGTCACCACTAGGAATTGGTCCTGTGTTGAAAGATCGTACTCAAACAAACTATGGTTTAATTTCTTGCTTATCTTATCTAGATGACAAAGGTTTTGGACCATCTTTAGTTCACAGAAATGGTGTTGTTAGAGCACGCATGTATCAAGAAATGGGTGTAGCTGCACAATGTAATGCGGGTGATGATGCATCACTAGCATCTGCATTAGACGTTCTAGATACTACTCTTGGAACAGACGCTGGAAATATGAAAGGTGACTACGTTTGTGGTCAGTTTACATTAGCTGATGCTTGTTGGGCTGGTGTTTGTCAAGTAGCTATGAACATGGGCAAAGGTGCCGCTATAAGTTCAAGATCAAGAGTAAATACTTGGTTTGCTGCAGTACAATCTCATCCATCTACTAGTAAAGAGGCGATTAATCCATTTTCTTGTATGGCTACGAAAGCAGACCATGATGCAGGAAACATGAGAGAAGTTCGTGTTAATGCTGGTTAATTAGTTAATTATAACTAAGTATGATTTAGAAGCCTCAATATTCTTATTGAGGTTTCTTTTTTTTTAGCATAATGTTATCTTTATTCACAGAATTATTAGTTAGACTTCATGCAAAGGACTCTCAATTATGTTTAATATGTATAAATATTTATGGTTTTATGGAACTAAACCAGTAGATAGCACGGCAACTATATTACCCTCCAAAAAAGAAGTGTTTGTCAAACAAAACCAAAGCATTCTAGATGCAGCTCTTGAAACTGGTTTGGACTGGCCTCACGATTGTAAATTTGGAACTTGCGGTCAATGTAAATGTAAATTAATCAAAGGCAAGATTAAACCAACGTCAGATTATTCTTATACGCTAACTAAAGAAGAACTTAAAGATGATTATTTCTTAGCATGCCAGTCTCGCTTAACTATGGATGTGGAAATAGAAGTTGAGCTTGGAAATTTAATCAGAGTCCCTCCAAAAAAATATAATGCTGTAGTCAAGAAAACAGAAATTTTGACAAGTGACATAATGAGGGTGGTTATAGGAACAGAAGAAGAAGTCGAGCATAATGGTTTGCCGGGTATGTGGGCAGAGCTTTCAATTGAAGGTTTAGATAGACCAAGATCTTATTCATATGCAAGCGCTCCTAAAAATGAAAACCCTAAAGAGTTTACTTTTTTTATTAGGAAAACTCCTGGTGGAAAATTCACTGAATGGCTATTTGATGATAAAAGAGATACAAATCAATGTGTTACAATTAAGGGACCTTTCGGTTCATTTTATTTAAGAGAAAAGGCTACGCCAATTGTTTGTATCGCAGGTGGAAGCGGGCTTGCTCCAATCAAATCCATTCTTGAAGGCGGAGTTTTAGACCAATCAAAAAGAGATGTTGTCTTCTTGTTTGGTGCAAGAACACAAGATGATCTTTATTGTGTAAAAGAATTAGAAAGTATTAAGAAAAACTGGAACAAAGATTATAAGTTTGATTTTATACCGGTCCTAAGCATGGAACCTGAAGACAGTGACTGGAAAGGTGGTCGTGGATTTGTCACGGATTACTTTGAAGAGCATATTGTTAAAAAAAATAATATGGATATTTCTGATTGGCAGGGATATTTGTGTGGTCCACCTCCAATGGTTGATGCAGCAACTAGCTTGCTAGAAAAACTTGGCATAAAGAATGATGAAATATTTTTTGATAGTTTTACAGACTCAAGTAATTTATAAGATTTTTTATCGACAAAATTTAATTAATTTAGTTCTATAAAAAAGATTCATTATAGATAAAAAGTATTTACAATGACTAAATATAAGTTACTATGTAAGAACAATATATTGATATATAACATTAATATATCAGTAAATACTAATAAAGAGGAGATAATGATATGGGATTTCTATTCGGTAAAACAGCTATGGGTACTTATGTGGTCGTGGCGTTCTGGGTAGCCTGTTACTACTTCTTCAGCGGTATGTTTCCAATGTGGCATTTTGCTGCTGGATCAATGCCTGGGTTAGCTGGTTGGCCTATAGCACTATTAATAGGTTTTCTATTAATTGTCGCAAATATGATAAGTGTATACTTATTCATTAAGGTTGCTGGTAATCGACCATGGGAGTGGTTTGAAGATGGAGTCTACGGACCAGGAGATGAGGGGTAAACGAATTTAACTATAGGTACTGAATTAGTGCTTTATAGTTGGATCGTTTAATGTTTAGTTTACTAAGCGTTAAATGAAACAAACGATAAAAATGTTTTTATTGTAAATGGATTTATAGGGGGAGGATTGTTCTTTATAGACATTGATGTCTAGTCCCCAAATATAAGCGTTATTTATTATATATATATAATGAGGAAAAAATATGAAAATTAATAGCAATTGGAAACTTGGAGCAGCGGTAGGTACAGCCTTATCGATGGGTTCAGGTGCAGCATTTGCCGGACCACATGGTTTCGATCTACATAACGTGTTTCACGGAGCATCAGCCGCTATGGCCGGTACGAGTATTGCACATGTTGAAGATCCAGTATCAGCGGTTTTCGGTAACCCTGCAACATTGACAACTTATTACGGTGGTACTAACTTTATGTTTGGTGCTACGTTCTATATGCCGCGTGCAGAAATGCGTCATGATGGATCAGCCGGATATGCAACAGGTGAAGCAACAACTTTAGTGAACATCACTAATGGAGCTACAGGTAACGCTGCTGCATCTTATGCATTCAACGCTACATCAAAAGCTGATGTATACGCTGTACCAACAGTGGCAGTAACTCAAGACTTAACAGGTCTTGGTATTCCTGTTGTTCTTGGTGTTGGTGTATCTGCTACATCTGGTATCGGTGTGGATTATAAACATAATTCAAACACTTTAGGTGCGGCAGCAGAGCTTATCAATTTAGGCGTTAACGCTGGTATTGGTATGTCTATGACGCCTAACTTAGATGTTGGTGTTTCAGCAACAATTACTTATGCAATGTTAGAAGCTGGTTTAACAGGTTCTGGCGGCATGACTCATGACATTGGTTTCCGTGCAACAATGGGTGCGCGTATGAAAGTAATGCCTGGTTTAACAGTTGGTGCTTACGTGCAAACTGAACAACCGCATGAGTACGACAATTTACATGTAACTAGTATGGCTGGTGCTGATTTTAGATCAGGTATCACAAACGGTGCCGTAGCTGCAGCGTTTAATACAGCTGGTAACCTTGTACGTGTAGCTCAGCCAACAGCCGTTTGTAACGGAACTGGTGGGAATGTTTGTAGACAAGATGTAAGAGTCGAGCAACCTATGAATATAGGTCTTGGTTTTGCATTTAACGGTCTAATGAACGGTAACCTATTAGTTATGGCTGACATGACACATAAAGCTTGGGGCGACGCTAGATTCTTTAATGAATTCTACGACGACCAAGAAGTTTATTCAGTAGGTCTTCAGTTAACTCAAGGACCAATGAAATTTAGACTTGGTTATGGTTATGCAGATGATCCTTTACTAGATAAAGTTCAATCTGGTGTACAAATCAAATCAATCGGTGGTGTAAACACTGGTGGTAGTACTTATACATCTGCGATGTATCCGTTATTCATGTCTTATTTCCAAGCCATGGAAACACCGGTAATTTATAAGCATCGTATATCTGCGGGTCTTGGAATCGATGGATTCTTAGCTCCAATGTTAACACTTGATACTCATGTTGCATTCCAACTTGAAGAAGATAAGTGTTTTGGTGCAGGACAAGCTGGCGTGGTCTCAGATCATGGTGGTTCAGCAGCGGCTACAACAGTAGCTGGTACAGCATTAGTTGGTGGTTTAGCAGCATATGGTTGTGCGGCAGCAGATCACAGTAAGGCTACAGTATCTTCGTTCCACCTTGGTGGATCTTTAACTTGGACTTTCTAAGTTAACTAGAAGATAATAAAAAGAATAGAGGGTCACTTGCTTCGGTAGGTGGCCCTCTTAAACTAAGCGAAACAAATAGGAGCGCGCAATTATGAAAATAAGAAAACTTATGTCAACCGTATACGGTATGTTGATGTCAAGCTTTCTTGCTTTAGTGCTAGTCCCAACACATGTATTCTCTGACGAGACATGCATGTCACCATATATGGCTAAGATCGTGGGTCAAGAAGACTACGTCTATGTATGGACTTTAGGACAAGTAGGGGTAGGGGATGAACAAGATAAACTGGTAACAGTTGCTGTTAACCCTGCGTCGCCACACTATGGCAATGTAATCGGACATACTTCTGTTGGTGGTCGTAATGAAGCACATCATTCTGGTTTTACAGATGATAGGCATTATTTATGGGCAGCTACATTAGATACTGGAAAAATATTTATTTTTGATGTTCACACGAACCCATCTAAACCTAAACTTCATAAAGTTATAACTGACTTTACGAAAGCTAGTGGTGGTATCGTTGGACCACATACAACATATGCACTACCAGGAAGAATGATGATTTCTGGTCTTTCTAACAACCAAGACTTTGGTGGTAGAACAGCGCTTGTAGAATATACAAACGATGGAACATATGTAGCTACTTATGACATGCCAACTGACGGCAATTTAAATGGTGCTGTGAAAACAGGACAATTTGCTGACGGTTATGGCTATGACATTCGTGCATTACCACGTAGAAATGTAATGATCACATCTTCATTTACTGGATGGAACAATTACATGATGAACCTTGGTAAATTAATGGGCGATGCAGATGCTATGGGACGATTTGGTAACACAGTCGTTGTTTGGGATCTTCATACTCGTAAACCAAAGAAAGTATTTGACGTACCAGGTGCACCTCTAGAAATTAGATGCGCATGGGGTTCATCAAACAACTATTGTTTCACAACAACAGCGCTTACTTCTCAAATATGGCTTATCTATGAAAAAGATAACGAATGGCATGCTGAGTCTGTAGGTACTATTGGTGATCCATCTAAAATTCCACTACCTGTTGATATTTCAATCACAGCTGATGATAAACATCTATGGGTAAACACTTGGAATGATGGAATGACAAGAATATTTGATATCTCTGACCCACACAATGCTGTGGAAGTTAAAGCTCATAAAATTGGCGACCAAGTAAACATGCTATCTCAAAGCTGGGATGGAAATCGTATTTACTTCACAACTTCACTATTATCTAATTGGGATAAAGGTGACGTGCCAGATGTTGAGGGTCCACCACAATTTTTCAAAGCATATGATCAAGTGAATAATGATTTAGTTCTTAAATTCACTATTGATTTTGCTGCAGAAAAACTAGGTATGCCTCATCAAATGAGATTCGGAGCATATTCGTTATATTCGAAAACAGCAGATAATAAAAATTTAGCAGAACTTAATCGCTAAATTGTTGTCATAGTTATTAGACACCCTCATTGGTGGTAAATAACGTAAAATGGCTGTAAACACTAGGTCGCTTACTTCGGTAAGCGGCCTTTTTTTTGGTAAAAAAAACTCTAAAAATTTACAATTAGTTGATTTGTGGTATGATTTTGATATGGAGAAATTAAGGATATATTTACTACTTTTAGTAGTGTTTTTCATCAACCCGAGTTACGCGCAAGAACAGAGTTATACATCGACGGTATTAGCACCTGGTTATAACCAACTTACCTTTGACGCACCTGTTCCTGGCTCATATGTAATACCGAGCTATATGCCTGCTTCTAATGGTGATGTAATAGATGTTGATGGCCTTACTAAGTCACTCCACGATATATATGATGATAAGATTGTACTATTGAATTTCATGTACAGTACTTGTACTGATGTTAATGGCTGCCCATTAGCAACAGCAGTGTTTCATAAAATTAAAAATATACTTGATAAAGACCCTGTTATTGGAAAACAAGTAAGCATGATTAGCTTGAGCTTTGATCCTGAAAATGATTCACCTGATGTGATGAAACTCTATGGAGATGGAACAGATTCTGGCACAGTCGATTGGAAATTTTTAACCACTAACTCAATGAATGATTTGGACCCTATACTCAACAAGTATAGCCAGCGTATAATTAAAGAATATGATGAGAAAGGAAATTATATTGGTTCTATATCGCATATTCTCAGAGTGTTTCTGATTGATAAAGATAAGAATATAAGAAGTATTTACAGTGTTTCTTTTTTACATTCTGATGTTTTGATAAATGATATAAAAACACTTTTGCATCCCGAATCTCAAAACGGAACAATGGTAGTTGCTTCTACTGTAAATGTTGTCCCATCCGGATCATCTCTTGCAAGGCCAGGTGATGCTAAAGAAGGTTATGAGAGCGGTGATTATGTTACAGATGCTCAGTCACTAGTAAGAACTGGTGTGGCAACAGATTTATATAAAATCGCCAATTCTCCAATACTGGGGCTGCCTGAATTAAAGATGAAAGAGGGTACTGACCTAACTAGAGAGAAAATTGCTTTAGGTAGAAAAATGTTTTTTGATAGAAGATTATCTCATACGGATACAATCTCATGCGCAATATGTCATGTACCAGAAATGGGATTTGCTCATAATGAGCTTGCAACAGCTGTTGGTACCGAAGGAAGATCTAATATAAGAAATGCGCCAACAATATTAAACTCAGCATTATTAACACGTCTATTCCACGATGGCAGAGAACACTCTTTAGAGAATCAAGTTTGGGGTCCTTTACTTTCACATAAGGAAATGGCGAATCCTGCACCTGGATACCTAATTAAAAAGATTAAAAATATGCCAGACTATGATAATTTATTTGAAGAAGCATATAACACTGGCCCGTCTATTGATACAATCAGCAAAGCATTCGCTGCCTATCAGTATACGCTTCTAAGCGGTAATTCAGACTTTGATCGCTGGTATTATGGTGGTGAAAGAAATGCTATTTCTAATAGTGCTAAAAAAGGTTTTAAACTGTTTACTGGAAAGGCTGCGTGTATTACATGCCATGTAATTGGGGATGACTATGCTTTATTTACAGATGAAAAATTGCATAATACAGGCATGGGTTTTAAAGCATCTATGCATGTAGAGCCACCTATGAAAAAAGTTACTTTAGTGCCAGGCTTAACTATTGATATTGACACATCTTCTTATAGAGATAATGTGGCCTTTAAAGATGAGATTGCGCCAAATGATTTAGGTTTATATACAGTAACGCAAGATCCATATGACAGGTGGAAATTTAGAACAGCGAGTTTGCGTAATGTAGAGATTACCGGACCATATATGCATAATGGTGCATTACAAAATTTAAAAGATGTTGTGGAGTTTTATAATAAAGGCGGAATTAAAGAGTCTGGTAAGATGAAAAACGAGATGCTCAGCCCTCTAATGTTCCCTTTAAATTTATCTGAAAATGAGATGAATAATATTGTTGATTTCCTTAAAACTTTAACAGGTTCAAATGTTAATGAGCTTATCTTGGATGCTAAGGCTGCACCTATTGGTGAGATATCACTAAATGATCCAAACTGGTTCCATGAAAATAAACCAAAATACTAAAGTTATATGAAAAAATTACTATCAATATTTGTTTTATTACCTATACTTTTTTTTACATATAATTTAAATGCATCTGGCTACTTAATGGATCCTATGCCTAGTCATGAAAGAGCTCCAGAATTTAGTTTGATAGGTATGGATGAAAAAGTTCATACGCTAAAAAGCTTAGAAGGAAAATTCTTATTAGTAAATTTTTGGGCTACTTGGTGTAACCCTTGTAAAGCTGAAATGCCTACCTTAGAAGCTATACACAAAAGATTTGATAATGAAAAGTTCACCGTCATAGGAATTCATGTTGGACCAGGACCTGAAAATATTCGAAATTATTTAGATATAAGCCCTGTTTCTTTTCCAATTTTTATTGATATGGATTTAGAGTATGATTGGGGAGTTCCTGGATTGCCGACAACATTCTTGATTAGCCCAGAGGGTAACATGTTATATAGAGCAGTAGGGAAAAGAGATTTTTCTTCTCCAGACATGGAGTCATTTTTTGTTAAGTTAGTAGATGAGCACTTTGGAAAATAATACTTTATAGTTTAAATAAAAAAACTTCTGAAAGATTACTACTGTTTGTATTCCCATAATATCTTATTAAATTTTTATTTTCTAAAAACATTTTTTGACCAATTACATTTGATATCTCTTTAAAGTAAAATTTTGTAAAATTATATTCAGCATCATTAGATCTGTTGTACTCTTTAACTACTTTCTTGTCTTTTGTAAAAATAGTTCCACGCTTAATACCTTCAGCAAATATTTTACCTATTTTACCCTTTATGATAATTGTCCCAGATAGCATATCATTGCAAGCATAATCACCTATATTACCCTCTACAATTACATTGCCTCTCCGCATTCTCTCAATAGAATTATTTCCAACATTACCTTTCACATATAAGAAACCATCAACTATGCCAACATTTCCATGATTAGTTTTCCCGCCTGTATAGTCACCAGAATTTCCATATATAAATATAGAGCCCCCTTTAATTCCAGATGCTGCATAATCTAGCGCATCGCCATATAACATAAGTTTTCCAGAAAGCATTTGTTCGCCAAATGAATAACCAACATTTCCATGGACGGTAATATTAATATTATTTAACCCTTTACCGATATTATCCATTAAATCAACTGAAGATTGGATGATAATATTTTTTATATCACTACCCTTTATGTTGAAAAGCTCTTTAACTTTAAACTGTTTATTTCCATAAGATATAATCTGAGATGAAAGCCTAGATGCATCTTTATAAGAATTAGATAAGAATGACATATCTATCCTATATTTTATTTTCTTCTTTAGTTTTAGTATCACTGGATTCATTTCATGACTTTCCTTAAATGGAAATGGTATTGCCCTAATTTGCCACCATAATTTCCTGCAGATATAGCAACTATATCTTTTTTTATTTTCATTTTAGAAATACTTTGTATCGAAGTTTTTATTGCCTCATTTATATCATCGAATGTTAGTCCATTGATAACTATTTCCATCACACAATTTACATTAGCTGGCAGAGTGCTCTTTGTAATACTCTTTAGTGTTGGACAAAAGGCATCATTAGTAGATGCTATTAAAGCTTTATATTTTGAACCAACTTTTGATCCAGACCTCACAACCCCGCCAGGGAAAGGAGTTATAATATTTGGCTGATTTTTAATTGCATTTATTGCTGTCTCACAGGCAGATAAGCATGATTTTCTGTTAGTACTCAATACTAAAAAATTACCACCACCTATTGCTGATACACGTGCAGTCGATTCTTCACAAAGAAATTCTCCATCCATGACTGGTATACGCCAAAATCTTCTATCTTGTATTTTTTTTGATATTTGATAGCCATCACCAAAGTACCTTAAGTTTTTACCTAAAGGAATTACATCTTCTCCGACCATCCCAGAAAATATAGCAGTTGTTGGGCAAGTAAGAATACACTGGCCAACCCTAACTTCTAATTGTTTTTCTAGCTGACTTCTAGACATTGAAAACAGTAAGATTGAATAACCTGGCCTATTGTCAGGTGTTTCTGATGATTTTAATTGTTTTTCGATACCAGCTTCTATACCGCATGCAATAACTGATGTGGCAAATCCAGTAAAGGAGTCACAGGCATGTTTTGCCCATTTTAAATTATCCGCTGTTACGATTATACGACTGGCTTTCATGTTAAAAGCTTCAGCAAATGTATTATCTATTTTTATACCATTATAAATCATTGCTTTCTTTTATATTTGCAATCATTAACATAAACAGGACTGCCTACCAGTCTATTCATTTCATCATCGCTTAATATATAGTTATCTAATTTCATTGTATGATATTTTTCAAAAAATTTACCTAAATCTTTTTCAATTGATTTATCATAATCTGGCTTAACAGTATGGGTTTTACCCCAAACATATTCTTTTATTTTTCCATTTTCTACGACTATTTTTCCATCTTTAATAACTAGAGATGGATGCGCAAACATCTCTTCTATATCTTTTTTATTTTTATCATAAATGGTTATGTCTGCATCAGATCCCTCAGATAGATTACCTTTCTCTTTCAACCCTAAAATTTTTGCGGGCGCTGATCTTGTCATGATGGAAATTTCGTTTAATGTATATTCTCTCTTAAGGGTATGAAGAATAGTATGATTAAGAATTTCTTTTGGCAGTTGATTTAAAATATCATTACGAAAAGTTTTATCCATTAATAATTTAATTAAATGAGGATACGAGGTAAATGGTGCCCCATTAGGATGATCTGTGGTTAAAAAAACTTTCCAAGGATCTTCAGCTAATAAAAATATTTCTAAACCTATAGCCCATTGAAGAGCATTTACAAAACTTTTATCTTTATATTTAAAAGGAACTACGCCGCACCCTGCATCACATTCTATATCCATACACATCCATTTATTTGGATGAGCATGATTATGGTTTCTATATTGAGACATACTATCACCAGACATGGTTACAGTTTGTCCAAACATTATTTGTCCTACATCGCAAGTTAGATTTTCTATCTTGTTTAAGTAGTTTGAAATTTCTACTGCTGCTGAAGAAAAACCCTTATCTCCATTATTGCCATAACTTTGAAATTGTATATGAGTTAAGTGGATTGGTAATCCATTCGCAGCTTTTATAGTTTCTATTGTTGATAGAAAATTACCAGGAATACCTAAGTTACTACAATGCACATGCAATGGGTGAGGAACTCCCAAATCATATATTGCTCTTGTGAGCTTCTCCACTATTTCTCTTGGTGTTATGCCATAGTATTTAGATTTCTCATCAACATTTAGGGCTCTTTGATTAAACTTAAATGCATTAATGCCACCAGGATTAACAACTTTTATTCCCAAGGATTGTGTTGCACTTAAAATAAAAGCAACATAATCATTTATTGTTGATTGACTAGATTTTTTCCTTAGCAAATCTAAAAAGTAATCATCATTTCCTAGTAAAGCGTAACCGCCTTTATCAATAAATGGAATATCTGACATCTCTGCATGAGCTTGCCTTGCATTTATAGGTAGTAGAGCTGGTTCAAAACAAGTTGTATAACCCATTTCTATATACTTTAATCCAGTTTTAAGAGTAGATGGCGCAATAATAGCCGAAGAATCATATCCGGGTTCTTTTTCATTATGAAATTCTTCCAGCATTAATCTTGCAATGTTAACCTTTCCTCCACCAATATGAGTATGAAGGTCAATAGCTCCTGGCATTATTATTTTATCTGAGCAATTTATGATTTTATCAATCTTAGACCTAACATTTTTCTTATCAATAATTTTTCCATCTTGAATAAAAATATCTTTTTTTACATTAGATATTTTATTATGAGGGTCATATACATTTCCAGATTTTAATTGTGTAATCAAGATTTCTTCCTATGCTAAGTTATCTAATATATTTTGCGTGGACGGTAATTTAATATCTCTAATTTTTTTTAATGCGACAGAGACCACTTTATCAGTCCTAAACATTATACCTTCATAGTCAATTCCAGGTATACCTACAGGTATAAAAATATCGGGTGTCGAAGTAAAAGTAGTATTTGGATGACCTAAAACTATATTGGTAATATCTTTGTTAATCTTTAATTTCCCAGAATTAATAGTTGAAATATGAATTACCACATCCACATTTTTTTCATCTATTAATTTCTGGCTATTGAATGCATTACGGTCATGTTTAAAAGCCCCATCTATATGTTTTATGCTAGATGGAAATCCAGTCATCCATGTTAATGCTTGCGAAGAAGTTTCATCAGCAAGAATTCCTGATATTGGCATACATGCCGCTCTAGATGATACGTTAAGATCAACAATATACTTGCAAATAGCAGCAATTATTTTTTTTGGGTTAAGAGTTTTGACGAAATCTGAAGCAGTCCATGTTGCGACTATATATTTAGATTTATTAAGAATATTTTTAATCTTAATAAGCTCGCTTTTTTTCAGTCCTTTTAATAACTTTAAGTCATCAGTAGCAAGTAATTTTAAAAAATCATCAATTAGATTTAAGTCTAGCTTGATGTTTGTGATATTACATTTTCCTTTCCCTTTAATATTTTTAACAATCTTTGCGGAGAAATCACCAATCAATATAATCTCTTTTTTGCTTGTAGAGAATAAGCTATCTTTGGGAGTTAATACTTTATCAATTAATCTTGGTGTTTTAGTCAAAACTTCATTACCAAATATAATAATGGCATCAGCCCGATTTTTAGTTTCAGTCAATGAGGTAGCCATATACCCAGTTCTTTGAACAATTCCAATATTTTGATATAAAAATTTAGAATTAACATGATCAACTATGCAGTTTCGTTGTGATGCAAAACTTAATATCGATCTTAGTCCAGCTAATTCTACCCCATGATTTAAAATTAATGTTTCATTATGCCCTTTAATAAGATTTGAAATTTTTTTTAATGCTTCTGATAGCTTAACTACTTTTTTACCTATCATAGGCATGACTATACTTTTTGTATTTAGGTTATAAGATTCAATTTTTTTAGCACAAACAGTATTTTTTTGGCCAACTTTATATTGGTCATTTTTCATTGTTACACTTATATCATCACAATGCATAGAGCAGAAAGGGCATGTTAAGTTTTTAATATTATTTTGGCTAGTCATATGGATATATTCTACATTATAACCATGTCACTTTGTACATAAAAGGTATAAAATATGGACGTGAATATACTATATCTATCACTATGAATAAGACTGCAAAAGAATTAAGTATCACTAGCCCATCCAGGTTACATCTTGGATTTTATGGTTTTGATGATAGCTATGGATATAAGTATGGGAGCATGGGACTTGCAATTAATGCATATAAAACCTCTTTATCCATAAAAAAGTCAAAAATTTTTTCAAGCAATCTGCCAAAAAAGTTTACAACTCCAATTTTAAAATATTTGAAGCTAAAAAAAGTTAGTAGTAATTTTGAAATTAACTTATTAAGTCAGCCGCCTAGCCATATAGGCTTAGGGTCTGGTTCACAACTATCATTATGTTTAGGAAAATCGATATTAACGCACCTCGATATCAAGGCAAGCATCAGTGATATTGCTCGCATTTATGATAGAGGGGAAAGATCAGGTACAGGTATAAGAATATTTGAGAGAGGAGGTTTTGTTGTCGATGCTTGTAAAAAAGCAAACATGTTACCCGAGACAATGTTTAACTCTAAATTTCCTAGTAAATGGAAAATCATACTTATTAATGATAATCAGCTAAAGGGAGCTTCTGGGGAGAAAGAAGTTAAATTTTTTAATAAGAATATTAAATTATCAAGACAGTATAAGGCTGAATTATCACATATTGCCCTCAGAGGAATATTGCCTTCAGTAATTTATAAGGATTTTGATAATTTTTCAAAAAATATTTCAGAATTTCAAAGAATTACATCTTTATTCTATAAGGATAAGCAGAAAGGTATTTTTTTAAGTCCTGATATCTCTAACATCATGGAATATATAGGAAATTATGATAATTTAGGGATGGGACAGAGCTCATGGGGACCAATGTCTTATATATTCGTTGAGTCTAGTTTGCATGCTAAAGAGCTTATAAGTATTATCCAAAATAAATTTAATGTGTATAATAACCTAACATTTAAAATTGCAAGCTCATGGAATTCGGGCTATAAAATTAGTTATAAATAAACAAGTAATGGAGATCTGATCATGGAAAAACCTTTTTTATTACATATGATAACACCTGAAAAGAACATCAGCCCTTTTGATGCGAATATGGCTTTTGACGCAGGTTGGGACTCTGTAATCCCATATACCAATATAGGAATGGATGAAATACAAGGAATCGTTCAGGACACAATCTTTTCAAGATCCCCGTCTGCATTAAAGAGAACTGGAATTTTTATTGGTGGTAGAGATACACATATGGCGATGGATATGATTGAAGAAGCAAAAAAGCATATGGTCCCACCATTTGAGGTACCTGTTTTTGCTGATCCTAGTGGAGCATTTACAACTGCAGCAGGAATGGTTGCCATAACTGAAAAAGCTCTTAAAGATAAATTCTCTGAAAAGTTTACAGGTAAGAAAATAGTAATCTTGGGTGGCACAGGACCTGTAGGTGTTGCCTCAGCTGTTATCAGTGCTAAAGCAGGAAATAGCGTACTATTGGTAGGAAGAAGTTTAGATAAAGCAGAGAGCATAGCGAAGATATGTAATGAGAAATACGGTTCAAAATCTGTTATAGGAGCAGTTGACTCTGAGAAGAAATCATTTTTAATAGATGCCGATATTGTTTTTAATACTGGAGCAGCAGGCATTCAGTTAATGGATGACGAATTAATCAAGAACGCAGTAAACTTAAAGATATGCGCAGATGTAAATGCTGTTCCTCCAGCAGGAATATCAGGAATAGATGCGATGGATAATGTTGTTCCAATGAAGAACTCTAGCTCTGGCTGTTTTGGAATAGGAGCTTTAGCGATAGGAAATATTAAATACAAGTCTCAACATGATTGTCTAAAGCTAATGTATAGTTGTGATAAGCCAGTATACTTACATTTTGAACAAGCGTTTGAGTTTGCACAAAAAAATGTCTGATGATTAATGCTGTTGTTGTTATAAATTCAGACACAACGTATTTAGAAGACAAATTTACATCCCTGGGCATCAAGGTTTTTGCTTTTGACCAATATTGCCATAATAATCTAGATAAAATTCAAGATATTGCATATCTAGAATCATTTATAAACAATATCCTTATTGATTATCAGAATGTTGGCCTATTATATGGGTCTGGACTAGAAGACAAGCCTGAAATTTATGATTGCTTAAGACGAAAGTTAAGAATATTAGGTAATGACCCAAGAATTATTTCAAAGTGTAATGATTTAAGGCTACTAGCTAATACATTAGATGAGTGCAATCTCAAGTTTCCAGAATATATAAACAATGCTATAGGAATAAAAAAAAGATACCTATCAAAACCATTTAATAGTTCTGGAGGATATAATATAAGCTTTAGTAAAAAATATAAAAAAAATTACTATCTTCAGGAGTATCTTCAAGGAGAAACATATTCAATATCATTCTTTAATGATAAAGACAATTTTATTTTCTTAGGATTTAATAAGTTACTACATCTTAGAAATTTTGACCCACATCCTTTTATACATGCAGGAGCGTTAACGACTAATAAATTTTTAGAATCTGCCAATATAATTAACTCATTTAAAAAATTATCAGAAAAACTCTCAATGCATGGTTATAATAATATTGATTTTAAAATACTAAATGAAGAAGTTTTTGTACTTGATATCAACCCAAGAATTACATCTACATTCAAAATTTATAATGATACTTATAACAATGATTTATTACGTCTTATAATAAACCCTCACCTTGATAAAAAACTAGAAAGTCATAATAATAATAGGTATGCTTTTGTCCATATGTTTGCAAAAGAAGAATATAAGTTTAAGAATTTTTTTATGGGCGACCCTACGTTTATAAATCTTCCTAATGAAGGTCAACGTGTTGGGAAAAATCAGCCTTTATTATCAATATATCTAAATTCATTTTCAAATTTAGAGTTAATGAGAAGATTAAAAGAAAAAATTTCAATTACAACAAATCTCTATAACTGCTATGATATAGATATCTAAATTATGACTGAAAAAATAAGTATAAATAAGGTTGTTAAGCCACTAGTTGAAAAGCTCATTGAGACTGCAAATCAATTAAATATTGGTGTCCATACTTCAGAAGGTGGAGCCAAGATTATTGATGCCGGCATTAATTATACTGGTTGTTTGGAGTCTGGACGGTTGATTACAGAAATCTGCATGGGTGGGCTGGGCAGGGTATCCTTATCAATGACCTCTAATACCCCAAATTGGCCATTATCCATTCATGTACATAGTACTAACCCAGTATTAAGTTGCTTGGCTAGTCAATATGCTGGTTGGAATCTTTCTTTCGTTAAGGAAGAAGATAATTTTAACGCACTTGGATCAGGTCCATGTAGAGCACTGGCACTAAAAGAAGATTTATTTAAAGATTTAGATTATTCAGATAAATTCTATTCAACAGTAGTTGTGTTAGAAGTTGATAAAAATCCACCACAAGAAATTATAGATAAGATAATAAATGATTGCGGAATTAGTGAAAAGAATTTAACTGTTATTTTAACACCTACGAGGTCATTATCTGGCTCTGTTCAGGTTGTCGGAAGGGTTTTAGAAGTTGGTATGCATAAATTACATGAAATTGGATTCCCTTTAAACAAGGTCGTTGATGGATTTGGTTCGGCCCCAGTGCCACCGCCCGCACCTGATTTTTTGATAGGAATGGGAAGAACTAATGATGCAATATTGTATGGAGGAATGGTCCATCTTTTTGTAGATGTGGATGATGATGAAGCATATGAGCTTGCCAAGAGATTGCCTAGTTCAACATCGTCTGATTATGGAAAGCCATTTGCAGATGTGTTTAAAGAATATAAGTATGATTTTTATAAGATTGACAAGTTACTTTTTAGTCCAGCAAAAGTTATAGTCACAACAATTAAGACAGGAAAAACTTTTACAGAAGGATCTATAGATTTAGAATTAGTTGATAAATCATTCAATAAATGAGAAAAGTTCTCATTCTAACTGATCAAAAAGGTTGGCACTACAAGCAGCTAAAAAAATCTTTTGAAAATAGAGGTATTTCTGTTGAGTCATCTAATCTAGATAATCTTTCGATAGCTATTCAAGGTAAAAAAAATCAAATTATAAAGAATAATGGTGAATTACTAACCAATATTACGGATGTCTTTGTTCGTCATATTCCTGGAGGAACTTTGGAAGAGGTGATTATCAATCTTAATATACTTAAAGTTTTTGAATCACATAATATCAATGTAATGAATACATCTGAAAATATTGAAACAACAGTTGATAAATCACTTACGTCTATAAAGTTAATGGAATCTGGTATTTTAACTCCAGACACTTGGGTAGTAAGGGGTAGGAGTAATTGTAAAAAAATTGTTAAAAACCTTCTCTCTAAGCATGCTTTAATATATAAACCTTTGTTTGGTTCCCAGGGCGATAACATAGTAAAAGTTACAACAATTTCTGATTTTGATAAAATTATAAATGAAAGCAATGTTTTTTATATACAGGAATTTCTTGAAACAAAACCTTCTCATGATTACAGAGTCTTAATAGCAAAAAATAAAAATAAAAAAATGGTCTATACTATGATGAGATATAGTGATTCTTATATTAATAATATATCAAAAGGAGCTATGTGTGTTTCGGTGAAAGCTGACAAAGATATAATTGAGACTGCGATTAAAGCAGCATCAGTTATCAATATTCCATTCTGTGGTGTTGATATTATCAAACATAATAATAAGAATTATGTGATTGAATTAAACAGTATACCTGCATGGAAAGGTATGCAGACCACGCTTGAAAATAATATATCCGATGAAATCATAAATATATTTATTGGAAATTCGAAAAACAAATCACTCTTATCCGTTCTTAAGTAAGCTATATGTTTGATAACTTAAAATATCCAATCCTCAATGAAGATTCTAAGGAGTCTGTCCTTCGCAATGCTTACTTGTATGCATGTCATAAAGATATTGAAGTAATTAAGCCTGGAAACGTTAATATAAATTCACCTCATCATGATACTACTGCTAGTGACTACCTTATTAGTTCAATCAATAGTGGATCCGAGTTATTTCATGAAGAATATAGTTTAGGCGATCGAATCTTAAAAGCTGTTATTGCTACGAGAGATGAAACTTTAACTAATACTAACCTAGGTATTATCATGTTATGCGCACCCATCATACATGCATTGGTCAAATATAAGGGCTCAGACTTGAGAGAAGCTATCATAAAGACGATTGATGATGCCACTCCTGATGATACTATAAAAATATGTAAGGCGATTAATATCTCAAGCCCAGGAGGGCTGGGTGATGCATCTGAATATGATACTAAATCTTTACCTAATGTGAAATTAAGAGAAATAATGAGTTATTCAGCTGGATATGATCGTATTTCGTATCAATATCATAATAATTTCAAGGATATTCTTGATTTTATTCTCCCAAAGCTTGATAAAAATATGGCCAAATATGAATCTACTGATATTTCAATATCCATAACATTTCTCGAAATATTAAGTAAAATCCCTGATTCGCATATTTCGCGTAAATTAGGTGAAGAAATAGCAAAAAAGACTAGCAATCATGTCAATGATTTGTTAAAAATACAAGACAAGGATTGTAGTGAGGATTATCTGGTCAAACAGCTAAGTGATCTTGATTATGAATATAAGAAAAAAGGAATTAATCCGGGGACTACCGCAGATTTATTAGTCGTAAGCTTGATGATCCATAGGATTTTCAAAAGCGCATAATTCACGTATGAACCATTTAATATAAACAAGGAGATAAAAATGGCAGTAATTGATAAAGTATTGGTCGGTGAAGGACTAGTTGTAACTGAAGGCGGTGACAATGAAATAGCTCATATCGACTTAATTATGGGACCACGTGGTTCTGCTGTAGAAGATGCATTTTGTAATACACTTTGTAATAACAAAGATGGTTTTACTTCGCTATTAGCTGTATGTGCACCTAACCTACCAACTAAACCAGCTACAGTAATGTTTAATAAGGTTACTATTAAAGGCGCTAAACAGGCAGTTCAAATGTTTGGACCAGCTCAAAGAGCGGTAGCTATGGCTGTTACAGATTCTGTAAAAAATGGAACAATTCCAGCAGCTGAAGCTAATGATATTTTCGTTTGTGTTGGTGTTTTCATCCATTGGGATGCTAATGATGATACTAGAATTTATGACTACAACTATGAAGCTACAATGATGGCTATCAAAGCTGCAGTTGCTGGTACGCCAACAGCTGAAGACGTTGTTGCAGCAGCAGCAGATTCTGCTCACCCATACTCACCTAAGTAGTACTTAGAACAGTAAGATTAGCCAGCTCTATTTTTAGAGCTGGTTTTTTCTTTTTGAATCATATATTTTGTAATCTTATTCTGATGAATCATTGTTGAAACTAAAACTCCGCTCGCACCAAAATACTTTGCTCTTTTGATATCAAATATAGATTTAATTCCACCAGCAATATAATAATCTTGGTTATTATTTCTAATAAATCTTCTAGCAAGTTTATAATTAATATTATTTTTTGATCCAACTTGAAGTAAGTCCATGAGTATAATTTTTGATGGGGATGCCTTTTGTTGTCTATATATAGGTTTCTCTCCTATATATTTTCCCATAAAATCAAATGAGCAAACACAATTATTAAATTTATTTGATGAAAATTCATAGCCTTTTGATTTTTCACTGCAAAAAACAGGATAATAATTTCTATATTTCTTTTTTAATTTTATTTCTTTCAAACCAGAGTCAATCCAGAATTTAGTTTTTGGAAATGAAGATAAAATATCATTATATATCTTCGGGTCTATAGTGTTATGTATAATTGCATCTAAATCAGCAATGTATAATATCTTAGGAGAATACCTTTTTACAATTTGATCAATTATATCTCTTGGGTCTGTACTATTGTATAATTTATGGTTGATAGACTGATAATTATCTCTATCACCTTTAATTGCTCTAACCACTTGGTTATTAAGAATGTCTATAACAGGGATTATGTCCATAGTATGAAAAAGATATTAATATATGAATATATTACAGGAGGAGGGCTTTTAAATGAAGATTTAACTTCTGATCTTATGAGTGAAGCTAATATGATAACTTCCTCGGTTTACGATAGTTGTCGGAAATTAAAGCATATCAAGCATAACTATTTTAGAGATTTTCGCCTTTCATCTGTAAATGAGAAAGAATCTATAGTCTTAAGAGATAATAGCAAAATTTATAATATAGATTTTTTAAGAAAATACGATTATGTATTACCTATATTGCCAGAAATAGATATGAGCTTGTATCTTTATGTAGAATACTTAGAAAAGAATGGAGTTGATGCTGTAATATCTAATTCACAAACGATAAAAACATGTTCCGATAAATTAAAGTTTTATAAATTTTGCCAGAAGAACTCTTTACCTACTATTGATACATATCAGAAATATAGTAGTGATTTACATAATAAGTTACTTTTAATTAAAGATAGGTATGGAGCAGGATGCTCTCATATAGAAATTACTAAAAATAAAAAAAACCTTGAACTAATTAAGGATGATAAAATAATCCAACCTTATATAAATGGTGATGATTATAGTATCTCAATTTATTTTACTAAAAATAATTTTTATATACTCACTATTAATAAACAAATATTGGAGTATAAAAATAATAGAGCTAGGTTAAGTAGTATTATTGTTAATGTGGAACACCCTGCATATTTAAAAATAATAAATCTTATATCGAAAATTAAAGATTCACTTCCAGGACTATATGGTTTTGTTGGTATTGATATTATAACTAAAGGTAATGATATATTTATTATTGAGATTAACCCTAGATTGACAACATCATTTATTGGAATTTATGACACAATAGGGATAAATATTATTGATTTAATAATATCTAGAAAACCATTAAAAAATATTATAAGTGGAAAGAAGTATTATATAAATAATCATGGATAAAAAAAATTTATATATTGGTTGGGACATAGGTGGCGCTCATACAAAATATACTATATCGTCAGACACTAGAGATATAGTAGAATCTAGAATTATACTTTGTGAACTATGGAAATCTTTATCACAGTTAGAAGGTATAGTTAAAAGCATAGATATAAAATATAGAAAAAAATTTCATATAATAAATCTAATTAGTATGTCAGCTGAAATGTGCGATATCTTTTCCTCCAGAAGAGAAGGTGTTAAAGCGATACTTTCTTTATTTGAGAATAAAGGTTTTATTAACCATATATATTCTAAAGATAATCGAATATTAAAGTTTCAGGGTTTTAAAAAATATTTATCTCTAGCGTCAACAAATTGGATGGCTATTCCTGATTATTTAAAAAGTATGGATAAAAATATAATAGCTATTGATATTGGATCTACTACTACTGATATAGTTCTTATAAAAAACCACACATGTATAAACAAAAGGCATGATGATTATTCAGGCCTTAATACTAAAGAGTTACTTTATACTGGCGTTTTAAGAACTCCCATATACTCAGTAATAAAAACCCTTAATTTAAATAAGAGGGTATACAATGTGATTCCTGAAAATTTTGCTACGATGTCTGATGTTTATCGATTACTATCAATTATCCAAAAAAAATCTGATTATACTAATACAGCTGATGGAAGATTAAAATCAAAAAAAGATACTTTAAATAGGATTTCAAGAGTTTTTGGATTTGATTATTGTATGGATAAAAACAAGACTATTTATATGTTGTCTAGAAAAATCATGTCAGCGCATCTAGATCAAATAAGTTATACTATAAAAAGTCATATTAAAGATAACTTCTCTAATGTGAAAGATCTCAAAGTTATTGGTATGGGTGTTGGTAGAATGCTTATTAACATGATAAGTAAAAAAAATAATTGGAAATATATGTCTTTAAATCAGTATATTAATATTAGATATAATAAGAGATTATATGAGCCATCTGATGCAGCACCATCTTTTTTGCTTTCTTTGTTATTAAAAAAATATTATGAATAAACAAAATAAAATTAGTTATGACTATTATGGTGATACTCGCGATATATTTGCAGTAATCAAAGATTCTGAGTGGTCAGTATTTTTATGTAGTAATCATGATAAGTTTCAAGATGAGAGATATGACATACTTAGTGCTAATCCAGTAGAAAAAATAATTTCTTATATAGATAAGACTACAGTAGAAAATAAAAATGGTATCCAGGAATATAAAGATGACCCAATAGATGTAGTAGGTATTGTCATGAAAAAGTACCCCTCCGATACTAGTGACTTGCCATTTACTGGTGGAGCGATTGGTTATTTATCATATGATTTAGGTAATCATTATGAAGGTATTGAAATTAAAAAAAATGATCTTAATGTACCACTTATGGCATTTGGTATTTATGACTGGGCAGTTATTGTTGACCATCATAAAAAAAATACAACTTTAGTTTATAGAAATGAAGATTCTTTTATTGAAAATATAAAATTATGCCTTGAAAAAAAAATATTTGATAAGAATCAAGAAAAAAAATTCTTAATTAATTCAGCTTGTGAATCGAACATTACCCATGATGAATATGAAAGTAAATTTAATAAAATACAATCATATATCCAGAGTGGAGATTGCTATCAAATTAACTTTTCACAAAGATTTTCTGCTCAGTATAGTGGAGACACTTGGGATATTTACAATAAGATCACACCTGCTTACTCATCACCTTACTCGGCATATATAAATATGCCTTTTATTAATATAATGAGTTTTTCTCCAGAACGATTTCTCTCCTATGATGGAAATATTGTAGAGACTAAACCAATAAAAGGAACTCGTCCTGTTTCTGCTGATATACAGCTTAATAAACAGCTTATAGAGGAATTATCTACTTCATATAAGGAGAGAGCAGAAAACTTAATGATTGTTGATTTACTGAGAAATGATTTGGGAAAAAATTGTGAATTTGGTTCGGTAAAAGTTAAGGAGTTATTTAGTATTGAGACATTTGCAAACGTCCATCATCTTGTCAGTACTATTCAGGGTAAGATTGCCAGTAATAGTAATATTTACAAGCTTATTAAGGACTGTTTCCCTGGAGGTTCTATTACAGGTGCGCCAAAAATTAGGGCTATGCAGATTATAAGCGAGCTTGAGCCTGACAATAGAAATATTTATTGTGGCTCTATAGGCTATATTAGCTTTAGCGGAACAACTGACTTAAATATTGCTATTAGAACTATAATTGCTACAAAAGATAAATTATATTTTTGGGGAGGAGGCGGGATAGTCTATGACTCTGAAATTGAATCAGAGTATAAGGAAACGTTTGATAAAATCAAACCTCTATTAGATTTACTCAAAAATCCAACTTAATTTTTTTTGAAACTTCTTTTGCTAGATTTATATTAAATTTATACCGTGCTTTCGATGAATCGCATAATTGTCCTCTAAATCCTAAAAAATCAGGATTTAACTCTTTTAGCATTTGTATATGATCAAGTTTTAAAGACCCGGACAAGCCACAAACCATCCCATAAGATTTTACTATCTTTAAAAAATCTTTTATCTCTTTCTGGCTCAATAGGTCTATTATTGATTTACTATTTTTATGACATGTGTCAATCATTATGCCTTGATAACCCATATCGATAAGTTTTTCTACATTATTAATATCAAAGTCTTGGTCAGCAAATATTACACAGATAGGTTTAGTATTTTTGAAATTAATTTGTTCAAGAATAATCCGATGTTCTGATAAATATTTTTTATCAAACATTCCTATCTTTAAATAATTTATTTCTTTTTCTATAAGAATCTTTAAATTTTTTATATTACTACTATTATTTGGATTAATATCATTACCCATAGTTACACTAAGAATATTATTAGGTAATAAAATTTTTACTTTAGAGATTAATTCGATACCTACAAAACCTAATGCACCATCATTAATATTTTTTAAATCTAAAATATCAATATCAACTTTTGAAGCAATAGTTGCTTCATCAATATCTTTTATACTAGCAAGAAATCCTACCATATTATTTCATATTCTCTTCTTGAAATTCTTGAATCTTATCTTCTATCCATTTCCAGGCTTGAGACTCTCTTGGTCCCGCGGTCTTTTTAATTCCTATCTTAAGATATTCTATTTCTTGTAAAATTTTTTCTATAGGTAGCATTCTCAGCCTGCTAACTAATACTGATGCCTCTATTACTGAAAACTGCGCCCTATTAAAACCCATAAATGGTTTATTAATTACTTTTTTACTTATATCGCATACTATATTAGGTCTTTTCTCATCATCTTTAAATTCTTTGGCTATTACATTATAATGAGTATTAGCTAGTGTCAGCCTTGGCACTACACTCTTATCTTTAATATCTTCTAGCTCCCAATCTTTTTTATATTTTGTAACAATTCCTGCAAACACTCTTACATCATCAATAAAGTTTATGGTCGCTAGATTATTTTTAGTAATATTCTCTAACGTTTGAGATGGCCGAAAAGGTGAAATAATAACTCTATCGTCGATGAGCTGTATTCCCATAGGCGCTATATGAACTATATTTTTTTGAGAGACAGTTGTGACTATAACTTCATGTATCATTTTTTCTTTTTAAAAGTTGGACCTTGTTCTTTAAATTCAAGCTTATCATCAATCTTTTCATCTACTAAGCAACCCCATTTCAATTCTTCATCTTGTTCATAAGTTTTTCCTAGTTGGTGTGCAATTTGAGCTCTAGCTAATTCTACTCCTAAATAAAAAGCATGACCAGTATCATCTCCAACGTCTATCTTTTCAAAGAAATCAAAAGGATCGATAGCAACTTGCAACCCTTTTTTGTTAAACAAATTAACACCGTCATCTGTATTCATTATTCTATAGCTAGAATCTTTAACTTGTTCAAACAATTCTTCAACTTCTTGCGCATTGTATCTTATAGGATCTTCTTCATGAGTTGTAAGTAGTCCTGAATTAATATGTTTTGGCGTGGTGTTTCCAAGACTTGCTGCTAGAATAATCCTTCGTGCTAAATCACTTTCTTTAATTACTGTTCTGCAATGTTTGCTAACTTCAGTAGTTAAAATATGATTAATTTTAAGTTCAGATATTATCCCCATCAGTATCATAGTCATTCCAGTTGTATCTGCATGAGTAAGCTCTGTTACATTACCAGTACCCATCATAATATGGATATCTGGATACCTTTTTCTTAATTCACTATACCTAGTAATTGATTGAGTAAAACCATAGTTTATTGGATCTAAAATAGGGTCTGCAATAAATATTCTTTTATTTTCAATACATCTATCAATGCAATCATATAGACTGACCATATCTCCATCCTTAGGTATTAGGATAGGATATGAATCTACTTCATCTAGGATATAAAAATTATCTGATTTTATACTCAAAAGATAGTCTGCTCCAGATTTTCCCCCAAGAATTAATTCTTTATCTAAATGAGAATCTATGCTGACATAAAAATCTTGACGTTTTAGCTCTTGTATAGTTTCAGATAAATGAGGAAATGGTTTATTAGGTAAACAGCCAATATCAATTATATCTGCACCATTATCTCTATAATAATTAGCCATGCTGATAATTTCTTGTATTTTCATATTAGGAGCATCAGTTATTTCAGCAAATATATGTACCTCATACTTTGAGAGATCATATTTTAAGGGATTACCTCCAAACATAACTGGCAAGTCTTTTAATTCTTCTGGTCCGCGCTCAATTTTAGTCTTGAGTTTTTTAGCCAACTCATCTATATCGCCTCTAACCTTACCAGGCAATATAATCTTGCTGAAGTTATCCACATTTCCAATACGCCTATATATCATTTCTGTAGTAAGCAATGCAGCAACATTAATATTAAGATTCCTTATTTCATATGAAAAATCTTTCTCTTCTATGCAGTCTAAAATCTTCTTTAGATTTTTCTCAGCTAATTTTCCCGTAATAAATAAAATATTCTTTTTCATACCCATTTTTTTAGAGCTCGATTTAATTTCATAACATTATCCACAACATCAACATTCTTAAATTTTTTTAATTTTTCATAATTTTCTAACTCTATATCACGTGGGTATAATGTCACAGACTTTTTTGGTGCTTGTGTTATTACCGTAGGCTCAGTATCACAGGCAAAGACTATTGAGTGTATTTTGCATTTACCAGCTTGTGCAAACATATTTGTCACCAAAGTATCTGATAATCCATAAGACATTTGTGCAATAGTATTAGATGTTGCAGGAGAAACTACAATTAGCTTATATACATTCTCATATAGTAAACTAACAGGAGCAGAGCTGGCTGTAATATCTTTAAAAACCTTAATTCCTTTTGATTTAAAATCTTCAAGACTATAGTCATACCATTTAAGAACTTCCTCGCCTGCTCCACTAAGAAATAAGTCTACATTTTTTAGAGTAAATATAATCTCTATTGATTCTTTTAGATAATGACCAGAACCAGTAATACACCATGCTATTCTTTTTGTATTATCCATATTATTTTATGCTTTTATTTATTAGTGTTTTATATTCTATCAAGTCTTCTTGGCTGTTTATATTAATAAATATATTTTTCTCATCTGAGAAATCTACTAATTCTAGGCTACATTGATTATACCATTTATCAATTTTTCTCTGACCAGTATCTATAAATGATTTTAAGTTATTCAATAGATCTTTTTTTATTAAGGAATATACGGGCTGTATCCTATCTCCATTATGAGCAGCTCTAACATCAAAATGATTATTAATGTTAGTCATGCGCTCAAAGTATATATGACTAAGTAATGGACCATCGCATGGTAGAGTTATTAGATATTTTGTTTTAGTATTAAATAGTGATGTATATATGCCTGATAAGGGTCCTTGATAATCCTTTAATATATCCTGCCAAGTTATTAGCCCCATTTTATTATATATATCAATATTCCTATTAGCATTAACATAAATTTCATTAGAGTATTCTTTGCAGATATCATATAAATGTTTGATAACATATTTTTTGTTTATCCGCATTAAACCTTTATCCTGGCCATCCATTCTCTCGGATTTTCCACCTGCTAATATTACTATTGTTATATCTTCTTTATTTATATTCATTTTATTAAAAGGTTATCATTAGATATTAAGTATCTTATATAATAGAATAACTCAGCATGGATAATAAGCGTATATATTTAGCCCCTATGGTTGGCAGAACAGATGAACATTATAGGGCATTTGTAAGAATATTATCAAAAAATATCTATTTATATACAGAAATGATTACATGCGACTCTTTTCTTCATACAAATAGGAAAGACTATGTGGTCAAAGAAGGAGAAAAAAATCTAACAATTCAGTTAGCGGGATCAGACCCTAAGAAATATGGTCAATGCGCCAGCATTATTGAAGACCAAGGTTATGATGAAATTAATCTAAATATTGGATGCCCTAGCTCTAAAGTAGTGAAAGGGGAGTTTGGAGCTTGCTTGATGAATAATCCAGATAAGGTGGCTGAATGTGTTTATGAGATAAAACAATCATGCGACTTACCTATCTCTATCAAAACTAGATTAGGATTAGGTTATGAAGAGAATCTTGACTTACTTTTTACTTTAATTAATAAAACAAAAGTGTTTGGATGTAGCAAGTATATAATTCATGCAAGAAATGCAATATTAAATGGTCTCAGTCCAAAGAAAAATAGAAAGATACCGGTATTAAGATATGCTGATGTTACTACTGTAAAAGATTCTTTTCCTGGTCTTGAGTTTTATTTAAATGGTGGAGTTGAAGATATTTCAGAAATTAGAAAAAATATTAATAAGTTTGACGGTCTGATGATTGGAAGAAGAATATATGATAACCCAATGTTCTTGAATCAAATTGAAAAAGAAATATATAATAATAATGAAACCTTATCTAGACAAAGTATTTTAAAAAAATATTTAAAATATGCATTAAGTCTTCAAAATAAAAATACAAGTAATTATCTCTTGCTTAGGCATTTGTTTAGTTTATATTATAATACTAGCTCATCTAAGAAATGGAAAAAGTTTTTACATGATATTATTCAGTCAGATAAAGACATAGAGCTTATAACTAATTTTGAAGAATCAACTTATGACGAAGAAATTAAAGCTTACCGCTAAAACAGCTAATAAGTATGATTTATATGAGCAGTCAGTCCAAAATGTAGATTTTGAAGTTGAGTTTATCTCAAAAACTTTTAAAAAATATAATAAGTCAGAATGTACAACTCTTAGAGAGGATTTCTGTGCTTCTGCAAAAATATCATCTGCTTGGGTAAAAAGTAACCCTAAAACCATTGCGTATGCGATTGATCTAGACGATGATATTCTCCGGTTTGCAAAGAAAGAGTTTATAGGGTCTTTAGAAAAACATCAATTAAGTAGGGTTAAGTTAATAAAAGGTAATTCGCTAACAAAAAAAACGCCAAAAGTTGACTGTGTTTCTGCTTTTAATTTTAGTTATTGGGTATTTCAAGACAGAAAAGATCTTGTTAAGTATTTTAAAAATGCATATACAAACCTCAATTCAAAAGGTTTGCTAATGTTAGATGCTTTTGGAGGATATGAAGCGCATCAGGAATTAGAAGAAAAAACTAAATATAAAGATTTTACTTATTGCTGGGATCAACATAGTTTTAATCCAATAACGAACTCAATTACATGTTATATACATTTTGAGTTTAATGATGGTTCGATCATGAAGAAAGCTTTTGAGTATAATTGGCGACTCTGGTCTTTGCCTGAAATTAGAGAATGTTTGGTTGAAGCAGGGTTTAAGTCTATCGATGTATACATGCAAGGATGGGATGATAAAAAGAACGAAGAGACTGAAAAGTTCTATAAGATGACAAAATGTGATGCAGATCCAGGCTGGGTTGCTTATATCGTAGCCTCCAAATATAAACGATAAATATTCCTATATATATTAAAGTTCCCTATACTTGTATCGAGAGTCAACTATATGATCGCTGCGTAAGCAGAGGAAAGTCCGGGCTCCATAGGCAATAGTGCCAGGTAACGCCTGGGAAACGTGAGTTTACGGAAAGTGCTACAGAAAATAACCGCTAATATTTAATATTAGTAAGGGTGAAAAGGTGAGGTAAGAGCTCACCACATACGAGGTAACGAGTATGGTTGAGGCAAACCCCACTAGGAGCAAAGCAAATTTGTGGCATTTTGTCAGCCTAAGACACGCTACATGGTAAGCTGCTAGAGGTTTTTGGCGACAAAAATCCCAGATTAATGATCATACACGACAGAACCCGGCTTATCGGTTGGCTCTTAGGCCATTTTTTAATTATAAAATTATCACATCAATCTAACCTATTGTTAAATATAAGTATTTGATTAATATAGACTATTTTTAGTATATTCTATGTATTTATGAAGCCAAAGCCTTGCATACATCAATAAAAAGTCATATAGTGTTGATATATGGTAATTTATGTAAGATTGTGGGGAATAATGGTAAATGTTTAAAGGTATCCATAACATAAACTTGGATGGAAAAGGCAGGTTAACTATACCAACCAAGTATAGAAATACTATTAGTGATCAGTCGAATGGCAATATGGTTGTTACGATTGATTCAGAAGAAAAATGCTTACTCCTTTATCCGGCAACTATTTTCTCTAATATTGAAAGTAAAATCAATGACTTACCAAGCTTTACTAAAAATACTAGAAGAATACAGCGCTTACTAATAGGTCATGCAGAGGATTTAGAGTTAGATTCCAACGGAAGAATATTATTACCTAAGCCTCTTAGACTCGTTGCTGAGATGTCTAAAAAAGTCACTTTAATAGGACAAGGTCAAAAATTTGAAATTTGGAGCGATGATATTTGGAATAATAAAGTCAATAAATGGAGATCTGAAGAAACAGATGAATCAGAGGAATCTGTTTTATCAGATATTAGAATTTAATGAAATTAGATAGATATTATAGAGCATTGGGTGTAACTGGAAATGAAGACGTTAGAGTCATCAAACAGGCATTTATGAGAGTTGCTCAAAAATATCATCCTGACAAGAACCCTGATGATATTAAGTCAACTGAGAAATTCATAGATGCAAGAAATGCATATGAACATATTATGAAATATAAAAAAGGTATTCAATAATGATTGCTCCGAAACATATACCCGTAATGCTTAATCAGTCTATTAATGCTATGAAGATTGTGCCTAATGGTACTTATGTTGATGCGACATTTGGATTTGGCGGCCATTCAAGAAAGATTTTAGATGCTTTAGATTCCGATGGTCGACTCTATGCAATCGATAAAGATACATATGCGATTAATATGATTAGAGAAGATATTATTAGCGACAAAAGATTCACCCTTAAACATGGATGTTTTTCAGAATTAGAAAATTTTTCTAGAGAATGGGGCATATATGGTTCAATAAATGGAATTCTATTTGATTTAGGAGTTTCCTCACACCATCTTGATGAAGCAGGTAGAGGATTCAGTTTTAATAAAAATGGACCTATAGATATGAGGTTTGATCAATCATCTGGTATTTCTGCTTGCGAATGGTTAGAAACCGTTGATGAACAAACGTTATCACATATAATTTGGAAGTATGGAGATGAAAGGTACTCGAGACGTATCGCTAGAGCAATAGTATACCAGAGGGATCAAGAAAAAATTTCAGATACTGGACAGTTAGCCAAAATAATAGATAAAGCTATGCCTAGAAATGAAAAGCATAAACATAATGCCACAAGAACGTTTCAAGCCATAAGAATCTTCATGAATAAAGAATTAGAGGTTTTAAAAGATGTATTGAGTAATAGTTATAATATTCTGGCTCCAAAAGGTAGATTAGTACTTTTAACATATCATTCTCTAGAAGACAGAGTAATTAAAAATTTTCTTGCGGTAACGGATGAAAATATTTCTACTCCAAGAAACTTACCTATAAAAAGTGAATTTTTAAAAAAAATGTTCAATATTGTTGCTAAGTCAATCAAACCTAGTAAGGATGAGATTGATTTAAATCCAAGATCTAGGTCTGCGAAATTAAATATACTGGAAAAAGCTAATGAGGATTATGTTTAATTTATTTATATTATTTATTATTACAATATCAGCTTTTACCGTTGTTCATTTAAAGCATAAAAATAGAACCATGAATATTAGTATTGAAAATATTGAGCAAGAATTATCTTTCGAATTAAATGAGCATAAGAGGTTGCTGGATACTAAGGGAAAACTAATTAATCAGAAGTTAGTAAATACTAATATTGAAAAAAGTCTTGGAATGGAAATTCCATCAAAAAAGAAAATAATTTATTTAGATTTGGTTGAATAAACCGGAGGTGTAGTATGTTTGAGTTAGTTAATGAGTATAATCAGAATGCTGTGATAAAGGTGATTGGTGTTGGCGGCGGCGGTGGTAATGCTGTCATGTCAATGCTTGAATCTAAGATTCATGGTGCAGAATTTATTTTAGCAAATACAGATTCTCAGGCTTTGAGAGATGTGAAAGGCGCTACAATGATACAAATTGGATCAGAGATCACTAAAGGTCTAGGAGCAGGAGCTGATCCAGAAAAAGGAAGGCAAGCAGCTTTAGAAGCAAAAGAAGAGTTATCTTCTGCTATTGAAGGTGCTGATATGTTATTTATTGCTGCAGGAATGGGTGGTGGTACCGGCACTGGAGCCGCATCAGTTATTGCTCAAATTGCAAGAGATGCAGGAATATTAACAGTAGCTGTTGTAACAAAACCATATGAGTTCGAAGGAGCTAAAAGGATGTTGCATGCTGAGCAAGGTATAGAAGCATTGAGTGAGTGGGTTGACTCATTGATTGTAATACCTAATGAAAAGCTATCTGAAGTATTTGGAGGTGATAACTCAATATTCTCATCTTTTGAAAATGCAAATGATGTTTTGAGAGGGGCTGTAAAAGGTATTGCTGAAATTATAACCATAAGAGGTTTCATTAATGTTGACTTCGCTGATGTTAAAACTGTAATGTCAGGCAGAGGCAAAGCAATGATGGGTTCTGGTTGTGCGACAGGTGATAATCGTGCGGAAGAAGCTGTTCAAGCCGCATTAAATAGTCCTTTATTAGATAATATAGACTTGCATGGCGCAAGTGGTGTATTAGTTAATATTACAGCTGGAGCAAATTTAACTTCTAATGAGTTTGGTGTAATAGGCGAGCGAGTTAAAGAAATTGCAAATGAAAATGCAACCGTTATTGTAGGTTGTATAAAAGAAGAAGATAGTTTGGGAGAATTAAGAGTGACTTTGATAGCAACAGGTTTTGAAGAATTTTCTGAAAATCCAGATGCTTTAGAAGAAAATATATCTCATAGTCAAACAGGCATATCTTCATCTAATGGAACAATGGCAGCAATGACAACAGCCAATGTTTCATCAACAGCAACTTCTAGCTATAGTGATCCTATAACTAGCAATACAATTACAGAAAAAGAAAAAGCAGAGAATATAGATATACCTGCTTTCTTAAGGCAACAAGCTGACTAGTAAAAGTAATAGCTTAAGCAAACATATGTGGAGACAATATTTTATATTATTTATTGTCTCCATAACTTTTCTTCTCATCACAGCAAGAATTATTTTATTACAAGGGTTTGACACCGATTGTTTTTTATTTAATAAGTCTGACTGCAAAGTTAATCTCAGCCATGTAGCAGATAAACGCCAAATAGATCATAGGATAATTAAAAAATATAGAGGTATGATTTATGATAGAAATGGTGAAATTCTTGCAATGAGTCTACCTAAAAAAACATTATGCATTAATGTTTATAAAGTTAAACAATTACTAAAAATAAAGGATGTAAAATATAGTAAGTTACTCAAAATGATTGGATTGTCTGAAAAAGATTTTTCAAAAATATTGAAGAAACACTCGAATAAGAAAGAATATTATTTAAAAAGAAAGCTAGATGATAGTCTTGCATCAAAAATAATGGATTTAGATCTACCATATATTTATTTTATACCTGAATTTTCTCGTGTTTATCTTGGAGGGTCATATTTTTCTAATATAATTGGATTTACAGATATTGATGACAATGGTCAAGCAGGTATAGAGTACTCAAAAAATAAAGAATTAAGTCCTACTCCAGGAATCAGAAAAGTTAGAAAAGATAATCTTGGACGCTCAGTTGAACTAATTGAGCTTATTAAAAAACCAATACCAGGAAAGAACATACATCTATCTTTAGACAAAAGGATTCAGTTTATTGGATATGATATTTTACAAAAACATGTAGAGAGTAGTAATGCTGATAGCGCGTCACTTGTTTTGATAAAAAATACAACAGGTGAAATAATTTCTATGGTGAATTATCCATCATTTAATCCTAATAATAGACAAGAGATGACTGGGCATAAAATAAGAAATAAAGTAGCAACATATACATTTGAACCAGGATCCACCATGAAACCATTTGCAGTATACACAGCATTAGAGACAAAATCTGTTGATTATAATTATACTATTAATACCTCTCTAGGTTTCGAATTAAACAACAAGCCTCTCAAAGATTATAAAGACTTAGGGATTCTAGACCTAAAAGGAATCATTCAGAAATCAAGTAATATTGGAGCAGCAACCCTGTCAAAAAAAACAAATAGAGAGGATATATATAATACTCTAAGAGATTTAGATTTTGGTGGCAGTCTATATATTGATTGGCCTGGCGAACAAAATGGAAATCTACATCATTATAATGATTGGTCTGAAGATGACCATGCCTCTATTAGTTATGGATATGGAGTATCAGCAACATTATTACACTTAGCTAATGCTTATGTTACATTAGCCAATTATGGAAAAAAGATTCAATTAACATATGAAAAAGTAAATAAGAATGAAATCTATTATGATGAAGTTCTGAGCAAAAATATTTCAAAAGAGATCATTAAGATGATGAGGTCTGTCATTGAGATAGGAGGTACAGGAAGGAAAGCTAAATTAGAAAAATATTCTGTTGCTGGGAAAACTGGCACATCAAGAATGATAGATAATGGTAAATATAATATAAATAAACATAATGCAATATTTGTAGGTATTGTGCCAGCCTCTAAGCCTGAGTATGTAGCTGCAATTATTGTTCGCAATCCTAGAAAAGGTAACGCATCGGGAGGAAGACATGCTGCGCCTATATTTAAAGAATTTATGAGTCATTCATTAAATTTATTAAGAGTTTATCCAGATATTAAATAAATCATGAATAGCCATATTAGAAATATAATTAAATTTGCACAAGAGATTAATCCCAATATTGTAAACTTTACAAAAATATTTTCTTTTCATAGCAAAGATAACTGTAAAAATAAAATATTAGTCCTCAATAATTTATCCAGAAAGGACATGTATGATTATATAAATGAGGCTATAGATGATGGAATTATTGGATTAATTATAACAACTACTATTAATATTAATTTCTTAAAAAAAGATATTCCAGTTTTTAAATCAAAATATTTAAATGATAATTTAAATATATTTCTTGATTATTTATATAATGAACCGCTTAAAGATAAAAAAGTAATAGGTGTGACTGGTACAGATGGTAAAACATCAACCTGTCATCTTATTGCTGAGAGTTTGACTAAACTAGGGAACAAGGTTGGTCTAATATCTACAGAAGGCAATGGGGTATATCCAAGACTAAAGCGTACAGGTTATACAACGCCGAGAAGTGACATTTTATATAAAACATTTGATAATTTTAGAAGAAAAAAAGTAGATATTGTTGTAATAGAGTGTTCTTCCCAAGGTTTGCATCAGGGAAGATTAAATCATTTAACTTTTAATGATTCTATAGTGACAAATCTCAATAAAGATCATATCGAGTACCATAAGACATTTAAAAATTACATAAAGTCTAAGCAAAAACTTTTGGATATGACTATGGGAAACATTTTTTTAAATATAGACTGTAAGAATACTATATCTAAATTTAGTAATATTAAAAAATCAAAAATAATAACTTATGGAAGTCATGTAGATGAAAAAATAATAGATCGCTTGACTAAAACATCAGATATATTGGAAGATCACTTTGTAAAATCTAATCGATCTTTATTATATAAGCTTCTCATTAATGAGAGCTATTCATTAAATAAAATCAAATTTATTCTAAATAATAGATCTAAAGCCATTAGGGGGCGTATGAATTATTTCAGGGATAGAAGAAGTAATGCTGTATATATAATAGATTATGCGCATACAGAGAATGCCCTAGAGCTACTTTTAAGAGATATAAAAATAAAGTCTGGAAAACTATTTTTAATAACTTTATTTGGTTGTGGCGGAGATCGTGATGTCAGTAAAAGGTCTAGAATGGGTATAATTGCTAAAAAATATTCTGATAAGATTATTCTAACCGATGATAACCCAAGAAATGAAGACTCTATGAATATAATTAATGATATCCATAGTAAAATAAAAGATAAGTCTAATATTTATATTATACCGAATAGAAAGAAGGCAATTAAGAAAGCACTTTCGATGTCTACAAAAGATGCTGTGATAATTTTTGCTGGTAAGGGTAATGAAGATAATATTATTTATAATAATAAAGTTATAGTTCATAATGATATAGATTATTTAAAAAAATTATTGAAATGAATATATCAATACCAGAATTAGAAAATATCTTAAAATCAGAAGTGATTAATATTAATACTCGAGTTTCTATTGATGGAATCTCTATTGATTCTAGAACAATTGGTAAAAATGAATTATTTATCGCTATAAAAGGTAGTAACTATGACGGGCATCTATTCATCAATGATGCGATAAAAAATGGCGCGTCACTTGTTATTTCTGAAAATCTTTTAGAAGACTTTCCATGTATTTGTGTTGATGATACGACGGATGCCTTGATCAATATTGCTAAATTTTATGCAGATAAGGTCAATCCTTTGGTAATCGGTATTACTGGAACAAATGGAAAAACTTCTGTGACAAATATGACTTCCATGATCCTTCGGACATATAAGCAGACATTGAGTACATATAGAAATTACAATAATCAAATAGGGTTACCATTATCAATATTGAAAGGGACAGAAGCAGATGAGGTTTTTGTTCTAGAAATGGGAGCTAGTAAAGTTGGTGATATAAAAGAATTAGTTCAAATTGCAAAACCAACTATAGTAGCTCTATTAAATGTTTCTCCAGCTCATATGGATAGTTTTAAAAATATTGAAAATATCATTAAAACAAAAGAAGAAATTTTATCATATCAAGGGTATCCAAAAACTGTCATACTAAACCTGGATGATCACAATTTTGAAAGGTGGTTATTAAAAGCTAAAAAGAATAAAATTATTACAGTATCTATTAGCCAGTCTGCTGATTATTGCATCTCTGGTTCAAATAACCATAATATATGCGTTAAAACACCATATTCAGATATTACAAATTTGCATGTAAATGATTTAGAGGCCCATACCCTTAATAATATTCTATTTTCAATAGCACTTTCATATGAAGCTGGAGCTAGATCCCCAAATGTTATAAAAGGACTCTATGATTATAATGATATAGATGGAAGATTTAGTATAAAGGAAGGGCAGCATGGATCTAGAATTATTGATAGTTCTTATAATGCTAATCCACAATCTTTTATGGCTTCCATTAATTCGCTTGTAAAATTAGATGGTAATCCTTGGCTTATTATGGGTGACATGGGTGAATTAGGTGATAACTCTGAGTTTTACCATAAGCAAGTAGTGCAACATGCATATGAGATGGGGATTAAAAAATTATTTGTAATTAGTAAATATGCAAGCGCAATCCTTAAGGAATTTGGTAAAAATTCATATGATTTTGACTCAATTGATGCATTAATTTCCTTTATCAAGCCACAACTCAATAATAATGTTAATATCTTGGTAAAAGCATCGCGTTTTATGGAATTTGAGATTATTGTGAATGCATTAACTGAAAGGAACGATTAATAACTATATGCTCTATTATTTATTTGACTATTTAGCTCAGTATAATTCTGGGTTTGATGTTTTCCATTATCTTACGTTAAGAATCATATTGGCTGCTCTAACAGCTCTGATAATTTCTTTGATACTTGGGCCTATAGTAATTAATTATCTGAATAGTAAAAGTTTATACCAAAGTATAAGAAGTGATGGCCCAAAATCACATATTGAAAATAAATCTCAAACGCCATCGATGGGCGGTCTTATCATAATAATATCTATAATATTTAGTACATTTCTTTGGTCTGACATTTTGAATAAAAATATATGGGTATTATTGTTCACATTAATATCATTTGGAGCAATTGGTTTCTATGATGATTATCAAAAGTTTGTTCATTCATCAAGTGATGGAATAAGCGGAAAGAAAAAATTAATACTCCAAATTATTATTTCTAGTTTCATAGCATATTTTATTTTTAGCACATCAACAAGTTTAATAGAGTTAGAACTAATGCTTCCCTTTTTAAAAGATTTCGCATTATATCTTGGAATATTTTTTATACCTTGGTCCATATTAGTTATTATTGGTTCTAGTAATGCAGTAAATTTAACTGATGGTTTAGATGGACTTGCTATTTTACCTTGCATATTAATTGCCGCAGCATTTGTTTTATTTGCTTATGTTGAAGGTAATTTTAATATTGCTAATTACTTGTTAATTCCTTATTTGCCTGGAGTATCTGAGGTTGCAATATTCTCTAGCACTATTGTTGGCGCAGGACTTGGTTTTCTTTGGTATAACTCATATCCAGCTGAAGTATTTATGGGGGACGTAGGATCTTTATCGTTAGGTGCTGCCTTAGCTACAATTGCGATTTTGCTAAGACTCGAAGTTGTATATGCGATAATGGGAGGTGTTTTTGTTGTAGAAGCTTTATCTGTAATTATCCAAGTAGCCTCATTTAAATTATTTGGTAAAAGAGTTTTTAGAATGTCACCTATTCATCATCATTTTGAACTTAAAGGTTGGCCAGAACCAAAAATCATTGTTCGTTTCTGGATTATAACCTTTGTTTTGGTTCTCATAGCTTTAGCATCATTAAAAATTAGATAAAATGTCAAAAAATAAATTAATACTAGGTATTGGCATTACAGGCATATCATGCGCAGATTTTTTTAAGTCTAAAGATATCTCCTTTAGGATATTTGATACTAGAGATAAAGACTATTTTCTTAATTCTAACTTTAGAGGAATTAATCTTGATTCTATTTATTTTAAAGAGTACCCCGTTGATCTTCTAAGTAATGTTGATGAAGTAATAATTAGCCCAGGTCTGGATAAAAATCATAGGATATTTAAAGATATTAAAAGACATAACATTAACGTTACAACAGATATTGATATCTTTAAAAGATACTGTGATAGTAAGCTAATATCCGTTACCGGAACCAATGGAAAGACTACCATGGTGACAATGCTAAAATATGCATTTAATAAAATAGGTTATAGTTGTATTGCGTGTGGAAATAATGGAATACCTCCTCTTTCAATCATAAACAATACTTATGATTACATCATACTTGAGCTATCTAGTTATCAGCTTGAGTATATGTCAGATTTAAAATCATTTATTAGTGTGATTACGAATATTGAAAATGATCATCTGGAGCGACATAAAAATATAGAAAATTACTCAAAAATAAAATTATCAATATATAATGATTCATCTTTTTGCTTAGCTTCAAATTCAATTAATCATCTTACTGATGGTACAAAGAAAATTAAGACTTATGGCATAACTGATACTGAAGAAATTATTATTAATGGCTCCATAATTAAAGATTTAAATTACGATGGCTCCAAGATATATTTTAAAAATGAAAATTTAGAATATAAAGGAAAGCATAATCTTGAAAACATATTAGGAGTTATCTCTATATTAGATATCATTAAGGTTAATATCAAGAATTCCTTAAATGCTTTAAGTGATTTTAATTATTTACCTCATAGAATAGAGTTGATTGAATCATCAAATAATATAAATTGGTATAATGACTCAAAGTCTACAAATTGTGCATCAACAAAGGCTGCACTGGAGTGCATTGATGAGAAAATTATTTTAATACTTGGCGGATCTATGAAGGATATGAATTATGAGTCATTGAGTTCTTTGATAAATCAAAAGGTTAAACTTGTAATATTTATTGGCGAAAATAAAGAATATATCAAGAGCCAGCTAAAAATAACTACTAAAACGATAGATGCCAAGAGTATTGAGTCTGCCGTTGAAATATCATTATCACACTCATTAGCTAATGATAATGTTTTGTTATCTCCTGCCAGCCCAAGCTTTGACATGTTTAAAAATTATGAAGAAAGAGGTGCTGCATTTATTTCTGCGGTTCAGAACATTGTTAAGTGATTTTATTAAAAAGAATATATTAATTAGTGAAAGCCAAGGCATAGATCATACCTTAATCATATGCTTTGTTGCTTTATTATCTATAGGAATGATAATGATTACTTCAGCTACACTTGATTATGCATTAGATCAGAAATCAAACCCTTATTATTTTATTACTAAACATTTAATCTATTTATCTATGGGAATAGTTCTTTCAGTAATAATTTCTAAAATTAAACTAAGTTTTTATTATGATTATGGAAAATATTTTTTATTATTTTCTTTTATTATTTCATTGATAATATTTATCCCTGGATTAGGAAAAGAAATAAATGGAGCAAAAAGATGGCTTGACTTAGGTTTTATAACTATACAGGTTTCTGAAGTGTCAAGATTATTTGTGATGTTTTGGATTTCTGGATTTATTGTCAAACATGATGTAACCAAGAGTTTTAATAAATGCCTATTCATGATTGTTGCATTATCTTTAATTATTCTTTATCAGAAAGATTTTGGTAGTACAGCGCTACTTGTTTTTACATTTTTTTCTTTAATGTTAGTAGCTGGGGCACATTTAAAATATTTATTTTCTTATATATCACTGGCTTTTCTAGCAGCTGTCCCATTGATACTCTATGAGCCATATAGATTTAGGAGAGTCATATCTTTTATGAATCCTTGGGATGATCAGTCCGGGGGTGGTTACCAACTTATAGCATCACTCTTAGCATTTGGAAAAGGAGGATTTTTTGGTTTAGGGTTAGGCTCTAGTGTTCAGAAGCTTAGCTATTTACCTGAGTCATATAATGATTTTATATTTGCTTTAATTGCTGAAGAACTTGGGCTATTTTTTTCTTTAATTGTACTTATCTTATTTGGTATTATTTTGTTTAGAATTGTCAGGCTTGCTAATAAATCATATGATAATAATCTTATATTTGCAGGAAATTTAAGTTTTACATTAGGTTTTTTTATTACTTATCAGGCTTTAATACATATAATGGTTAATATAGGTTTGGCTCCAACTAAGGGGATGGGATTACCGTTTATTAGCTATGGAGGAACCAATCTTTTAATGATGTTTATTTTTATTGGTCTATTGATTAGAATACAAATTGAAAATCGCCAGAAAATTAGTCATGCTGTTAAAAGAGGGTATTAATTTAATATGAAAATAATTGCAATTCTAGCTAGCGGCACTGGTGGACATGTATATCCTGCATATACTATTGCGCAAGAATATATAAAGCTTGGTTATAAGATTTTATGGATTGGAACTAAAAATGGTCTTGAAAATAAAGTAGTAAATAATTCATCAGTAATTATCGAACATGTAAGTTCCCAAGGGATACGAGGGAAATCATCACTGAAAAAAATATTAGGCCTATTTAATTTTTTAAAATCCATATATGAATCATTTATGCTGCTTAAAAAATATAAGCCATCTCTGGTAATTGGATTTGGAGGCTATGTTAGTGTTGGAGCCTCTATAACTTCTTTTCTATCATCAATACCAATGGTAGTTCATGAACAAAATTCAATAGCTGGTACAGCTAATAAAATTAATTATTATTTTGCTAAACGTGTTTATGAAACATTTCCTTTAAGTTTTAAAAAAAATAGTAAAAAAATAATACATACGGGTAATCCTGTTAGAACATCATTTGATAAAGTAAAGAAACCTGAAGAAAAATATATCGATAATAATCCTTGTATCAATATTTTAGTTATGGGAGGTAGCCAAGGTGCAGAATTTTTAAATAATACAATGCCTTTTGCTTTTTCTCACTTTCATAGTATTAATATCTCCATAAAACATATTAGTGGCCCTAATCATGCGGAGTTGGTACAAAATAAATATTTAAAATATTCTATAGATGCAACTGTGCTGGCATATTCTGAAAAAATCGAGGAGTTATATGATTGGGCAGATTTAGTGATATGTAGAGCTGGTTCGACATCTATATCTGAACTATCAAAAATAGGAATAGCGGCCTTGTTAGTTCCGTTTCCTCATGCAACAGATAACCACCAATTTTTTAATGCTAGCCATCTAGCTAAGAATTCTGCTGCTATTTTATTAGAAGAAAAAATAGATTTTATTGAGAATTTTGTCACTATTGCCAACATTCTCTTAAATGATCAAAAGCGGATGTATATGTTATCAAAAAATATACAAAATATATTTCCGTCAAATGCTATAAATATTATTATGGAAGATTCTTTGAAACTAATTAGATAAACTATGATAATACAAAAAAATATAGCCCTAAAAAGTTTTACAACAATTCGCATTGGTGGAAATTCAAATAAAATATATTTTCCAGAATCTCTGAAAGATATATCTAGATTGAAAAAAATATTATTATTGCCAAAAACACTGGTTATCGGTAAAGGCTCAAATATTGCATTTTCAGATAATGGATATAAGTCTGATATTATTTCTTTAAGTAAATATCATAATAGGCATATTTCCATCATTGATAATAAATATATATCTGTTTCTGCCAGCATATCATGTGCGAGACTCGCAAAGTTTTGCCATAAGAATTCTATAGCTGGCTTTGAGTTTCTTCATGGAATACCAGGAACAATTGGTGGAGCATTAGCAATGAATGCTGGTGCATTTAAACAATCAATATGGAATTCTGTTGATTCTGTTAATGTCGTTAATAGCATAGGCGATATAACGAATATTTCATATAAAAAAGTTAAAACTTCTTATCGTAGTGTTGATAAAAATAATATTTTATTATTTTTAGATGCATTATTAGTTATAAATAAAAGAAAGGTATTTGATGTAAATCTTCTTAAGGAATATTCCAAGCATAGAAGCATTACTCAACCTATAAGACAATGGTCGTCAGGCTGTATCTTCAAGAATCCCTCAAAGAATACTCCAGCAAGCTCACTTATTGATTCTCTTGATATTCAAAAAAGAAAAATTGGCGGTATATATATATCAAAAAAACATTGTAATTATTTTATTAATGATGGAAGTGGTTCATGTAAAGATCTCATTCAGCTAATCAAATATGTTTCAAAATTAATTAAAAATAAATATAATATCTCTTTAACCAGAGAGATTTGTATATACTCAAATAGTAATGAATAAGTTATCTGGAAAAAATATTGGAGTATTATGTGGTGGTTGGTCTGATGAAAGACCAGTATCTTTAGATAGCGGTAAATCTGCTCATGAATCACTCCTAGGCAATAATTTAAATGCTTTTATTTTTGATTTTCAATATGATGATATTGATTTACTTTCTAAATTTATTAAATCTAATAATATAGACCTTGTGCTAAACTTAATTCATGGGTCTGGTGGTGAAGATGGTCTAGTACAAAGTTATTTGGACAGGTTATCTATTAAATATGTTGGCTCAAACTCAAAGTCTTCAAAACTTTCATTCAATAAGGTTCATACCAAAGAAATTTGGTTAAGAAATAAATTAAAAACACCAAATTATTTAAAATTATCTGATAATATTTCTTCAAAAGATATAAAGGAAATGTTTGATGAAAAATTTATTTTAAAACCATGTGAATCTGGGTCAAGCGTAGGTATAAAAATATTTGATAGCGCTAATTTTTATTCATCTAGCTGCGCTGATATATTAAAAAAACTTTCCCTTAATAGCGCCAATGTACATGAGTATTTTATTGAAGAATTTATTACTGCTCCAGAATATACTGCTCCTATTATCAATAATGAAGTTTTTCCAATAATTAAAATAGAAACAAAGAGAGAGTTTTATAATTATGAAGCTAAGTATTTAGATAATGATACTATTTTTTCATTTCCTGAGTTTTCAGAAGATGTGCATGAAAATATTAATTTAATTTGCATGAAGGCCTTTAATAGCATGGGATGTTCTAACTGGGGGCGTGTTGATTTCTTTATGGATAAAGATTCATCAATTAATTTAATTGAGATTAACTCTATACCAGGAATGACTGATCATAGTTTAGTTCCTAAGTCTGCAAAAGAGAATGGCTTTTCATATGATCAATTACTTTTATTACTTTTAGAGTATTAATATGAAAAGAACTCTTATCTTTTTTGGCTTGTTTTTATTATTTATTGGCGCATATAATTATCCTCTTTTTTTTGGCGCAAATCCTGTAAAACATATTTTTAAAGAAGGAACATTTGAGTATAGTAATCAATCTAGAATAGATGATATTTTAAAAGAGTATATTTCTAAAGAAATTTACCGAATTGACTTACGAAAGCTAAAGAATGAAATAGAAGAAGATCCTTGGATAAGAAACGCGCAAATCATATTAAATCCTCCACATAAAATTATTGTTAAGATATCTGAGTTCAAGCCTTTGTTTTTATGGAATAATATATCATATGTAGATGAAGAAGGGTTTTCTATTGAAAGTGGGAGACACCTCATTAAAAATATTTTAGAGATATCTAGCGATCAAGATGATGAAGTTTTCATGCATAATTTATATTTAAACCTTGAAAGAATGCTGTCTGAGATTGATATTAATATTATTAAATTATCTAAAAATCATGAAATGATTATTATACTAACTTCAAAATATAGATTTTTGGTGCGTCATAGTGATTATGAATCAAAGATGAAAGAGTTTTTGTCTGTATATGAGCAGTTTTTATTAACTCAAAAGTCTGGACAAATCAGAAAGAATATTGATTTAAGATACCCTACAGGTTTTGCTGTACAGTAAAAAATGATATTATAGAGTATGGCAAATACTACAATTAAAGATGAATTTATCGTTGCTCTTGATATAGGAACTACTAAAGTTTTATGTTTAGTTGCTGACTATGATGAAGATGGAGAGTTAAGGTTAGTGGGCATCGGTCAAGAGTCATGTAATGGCCTAAATAAAGGTGTTATTTCTGAAATTGATGCAACCGTGAGAAGTATTCGCAAAGCAAAAGACCAGGCTAGAGCCATG
>Ga0257114_1000215_pt1 | contig 44245 bp, 25 predicted proteins | sample SI112_10mmetaG_FD_190149 | JGI IMG/M metagenome (GOLD analysis project Ga0257114, IMG submission 190149) | Marine microbial communities from Saanich Inlet, British Columbia, Canada - SI112_10m | ecosystem: Environmental > Aquatic > Marine > Inlet | place: Canada: British Columbia | collected...
AACGTCCATGCATGGCAGCATACCGGCACGTCCACTCGTCCCAAGGACACCCGTGCTCGTGCGCGTACTTCAAACACTCCAAATGTCCACTATAGGCGGCACATGCGCACGTCCTCTCGTCCCAAGGACACTCTTGCTCGTGCGCGTACTTCAAACATTCCAAATGTCCTCTCTTGGTGGCACTCCAGCACGTCCTCTCGTCCCAATCACACCCGTGCTCGTGCGCGTACTTCAAACACTCCAAATGTCCACTCATGGCGGCACTCGCGCACGTTTCCTCGTCCCAATCACACCCTTGCTCGTGCGCGTACTTCAGACACTCCAAATGTCCATACTCGGCGGCTCTCATGCACGTCCAATCGTCCCAAGGACACCCGTGCTCGCGCGCATACTTCAAGCACTCCAACTCTCCGTTCGTGGCGGCATACTCGCACGTCCTCTCGTCCCAAGGACACCCGTGCTCGTGCGCGTACTTCAAACACTCCAAATGTCCATACTTGGCGGCACTCCAGCACGTCCTCTTGTCCCAATCACACCCTTGCTCGTGCGCGTACTTCAAACACTCCAGATTTCCGTTCCGGGCGGCAGACGCGCACGTCCACTCGTCCCACGGCGCCAAGTGCTCGTGCGCGAACTTCAAACATCCTGAACCCATAATGCGCGCAGCCCGCACGCACGCCCCCGCATGTACTGTTCGAAAGAAACTCTCCTTGTCAAAAAACTCGCCACCGTCGCCAACCGAGTGCCAATCGACGCCGTCGCGTCTCAAATCTTGTAAAAACGACGCCACCGCATCCCTCACGTCGTCCGGGACGCGCTCGAGTTCACGGATGAGTGCGTCGTAGACTTCATTCTGCCTCCGCGCCTCTTCCTCCGCGAACTCCATCCCGCGCGTCGCGCTGTGGCGCGCGTCGTCTCGTCTCGTCTCGTCTCGTCTCGTCTCGTCTCGTCTCGTCTCGTCTCGGAGGACCCGAACCGCCGCGAGTGACGGGAGGGTCAGCGAAAGTTACGTACTGTTGGAGCATCGACCTCGCAAAAAACGGACCATCGATAAAAAAAATGTAGACGAGAGGGACTCGTCGCAGGCCTGGAGGTTTGAGCGCCGCACTCGGGCGCCCCGCGCGCGGCGCCGCTCGTGGCGAAAGTTACGGTTTTTTCGTCGTCAACAACCGTCGACTCGACGACGCCGAACGCGCGAGGCGCGATCACCAGCGACGGGAATCTCGAGACTTGCCGACGCGGTCGGCGTCTCGCGACGCGACGTACGCCTGGTCGCGGCGATCCCAGCCGCCGCGAAAACCGCGCTGGCGGTCGCGGTCGCGATGTTGGTCGCCGCCGCCGGTTTTGTGTTCCTCGTACGGGACGTTCGGGAACGTCATCGATGACTCCGGCGCGTGCGCTGACTTCGTGCTCGTCGACCACGGTTCGAAGACGCGATCGCGAGAGAAGACGAGCTGACGGTCGTCGCCGCGCTGCGTTTGTAAAGCCATGAGCTTGCGCACGTCGACGCCTCGCTTTTCCATCAGCGCCGTCTTCAAGGATTGATCGCGACTGATGATGAACGCGGCGTGCATGTCCTTGAGTTCGTCTGCGAACCAATCCGCGACGTCGTCTTCGCACATGTACATCTTGTACACGTAGCTCGCCAGCGCGAAATCCACGGCGCCGCCGCACGTCTCGGCGACTTTACCGCTTCGCATGTCCCACTGAAAAAAACGCAACCCCAACGCCTCGGCGCTCGCGCGCCAGCTCTCTTCCAGATCTAAAGACACTAAATCTAACGTCACGCTCGGGAAATGCGCCTTGAAAAACTCTCGCACGGCGACCAACTCGAATCCCGGTCCGCCGCCGAGCGACGCCACTCGCCGCGTCTCACCGTCTCCGCCCTTACCCACGTCCTCGAACACCCCTCGCGCGCGCGCGCGCTCGAGGCACGCCCACGTTTCCGTGAATCTCTGCACCGACTTGAATCGACAGTATTCGCGCTGTAATCCGAGATGCGCGTACTCCGTCTGCGACCACGTGACGTCCCGCTCGCGTATGCTCGGCTTCTTGGCGTAAATATCAACCCCCGAGCGCACGATCGCTTCCCGCGCCGCGTCATCGGGCGCCAAGGTGGCGATAGCGGCGTCGAGCGCCGCGATGACGCGTCGAGCGTCGTCGAAGAGCTGTCCCAGCAGCGCCGCGCCCTGGGCGTTGGTGTGAAATGGCCACTTTCTGTTTCTGTCTTGGTAGTACTTGTACCCGCACGCGGCGGTCGACGTCGACGCGGGGGGGATGAGAACGCCGTCGAAGACGTCGGTGCGTCGCTCGGGGGCGGACATGGCGCCGATCGCGACCTGGCGCGCGCGCGTGTGTGAAGGACGTAGATTTGCGTGGTGACTGAGTGAGTACTAAATACGCTGCTAGAAGTTGATCGTACTCTTCGCTCGCGACGCGCGTGACGTCGGAGAAAAGTGTATTGTACAGACGAGGAAAATGTTCTCCCTACTAGATCTCCAAGGCTGCGGTGCCTTCGCGAATTTCCGAATCGAGCTGAGACGCTCGGCGCGCGGCGAGGGCGTTCACGGCTACGAGCCAGCAGATGGCGATGGCGCTGTGACAGCATACGAGCACGGGGAGGGCGCCGATGATGGAGCCATACGCGAATATTAAGCCTTGCTGCATGAAGGATCCACCAGTTTTACCGATTTGAGCGCCGAGGACGTCCACCGCGGCTTTACCTTTGGTTCGACTGTCTTCGTCGAGAGTGATGTACACCATCTCTTCAGCCGGTTTGAAGAGAGAAAACTTCGCCGCACGCTCGACGATGTAAATCACCGCGCCTCCTAAGACGAGCCAAGGCAAGATGGCGGACGACTGCGCGAGCTGTCCGTGACGAAGGGCGTAGATGGACGTTCCGAAGAACACCCACCCAAGAGCGATGACGGTTTTCGGCGTCACCGAGAGCGTCCCTTTCCATCCAAGATTCTTAAACAAGAACGGCGCGGCGACCATGAAGATGCCGGTAACCATTCCGCTGTACGTTTGTACGTCGCCCATGTACGCGGCGTAAGAGGTGGGATCTGGACGGTATATGCGCAACTGCGTCTTCCAAGCGACTTGGAAGATGATGGAGCTCAAACCTTGCGCGACAGCCATGACGGCCAGACACGCGACTTCGGGGGATTCGAAGACGTACATCAACGAAGACAACAAACCAGCTTTCTTCGTCTTCTTGTTCGCCGCCTTGTCCGCGTCAGATCGGGTTTTAGAGTCTCGCTGCTTTTCCATCATCGCCGAGTTTGGATCTTTTCTCGCTTCGTCGCAAATGTACTTGTGGCACGCCATGATGGAAGCTCCGCAGAACATGACGACGGTCATGAACAACTTTAACTTTGCCGCCCACATGTCTTCCGGTGCCACGCCCGCGGGATGCCACTGCGTGGTGACAAACTTCATGAAGAGCCCCGAGCACGCCTGCGCGACGTTGGCGCCGATGCCGAGCAAAGGATAAATGATACCAGCCTCACTCACGCGCGTGATTTCGTTCGCCAAACCCCAAAATAGCAGACTTAACACGACATCACCCCAAAGCTCGCCGGCGACGTAGAAGAGCGAATACGTCCAGTTCGTGAAGACGGCGATGCCGCCCGCGAGACCTCTCGGGAGCGTCGTCGCCAGCGTCGCCGCCAACTCGTACGGGTGTAAGACGTCTCGCATCGGATACAAAACCCCCGTGAACAGCGCGAAGAAGCACATGAAGAACGTCACCGCCATGTAAAACAACTTTTCCCGTCCAAACTTCGAGCTCAACCGCGCAAACAGCGACACGAACAGCAGACTCGTGGGCAAAACCGCGTACACCGTCAGGTACGGAATCTGTTCCGCCCCCCCGAACGCCGTCACGACGAGCGTGTCCTTCACGGCGTCCATGATCGAGTTCGCGAACGCCATAAAGTAAAACATCAACGACATCGGCACCAATCGTCCCCAGAGGCCGTCCATGGGCTTGAGAATCTTTCGCGCGTGCTTCGCGAAAAAGTTCTCTTCTCGCGCTTCGCCGCCGTCCCCAGCCGCCGCGCTCGCGGCGACGATCGCCCCTCGCATCACCACCCCCGCTCGTCGTCCATAACACACCTCATTCGCGCGCGCGCACGTCTCCATCGACCATCTCTCACGATCCCGCGCCGTCGCGCGTTCGACGCGCCGTTCCGCGCGTCCCGCGCGTCCCGCCCGCCGCGTCTCCCCGCGCCCCACACGCGCGTCCGCGCGCGCGCGCGCGCGCGCCGCGATCACCGGCGCGCTCACGGCCGTCATCGCGCGCGCGTTTCGCGCGCACGATCGACGCGCGCGCGTCGGCGTCGACCGAACCGTCGCCGTTTATTTAAACCTCGCTTTAAACGTCGCGAAATTTAAAATGTCGTCGCGCGTCGCGCGCGTCGAGCGACGCCGGTTCGGCGGCGACGAGGGAATGCGTTCGTGCGCGTCGTCGCGAGCGCTCGCGACGCGGCGCGGCGTCGTCGCGACGCTGTGCCGCGGCGGCGCGCGCGCGCGGTCCGTTTGTCACGAGTATACTACAGGATGGGTTTTATTAGTGCCGTAATAAATCCTCGTATAGAAGTGTGTTTAGTGTCTAGTGTGTGTGACGCCGCCGACGGGACGCGCCGCGCGTCACATCCGCGCGCCATGCTCGCCGCGCGCGTCACCGCCGCGCGCGCGACGCTTCGCACGCGATCCGTCACGATGCGCGCGCACGTCCTGTGCGCCTCGCGTCGCGTCTCCGCGCGCGCCGACGTCAAAACGAGCGCGAACTCGAAGAGCCACAAGGTTCACCTTCGCGCCGGCGCGACGCCGCGCGCGACGACGACGACGCGCACCGCGCGCGCGGCGACGCGGACGCGCGCGAAAAATAAGTCCACGCAGGCGGAGGCGGAGAAATCGCGCGAGGGCGCGATCGCGAAGCGGAGCGAGGATTTTTCAAAGTGGTACCTGGATTGCATCCGCGAGTGCCAACTCGCCGACTACGGACCGGCGCGAGGGACGATGGTGATCCGGCCGTACGGGTACGCGATATGGGAGGGGATTCAAAAGTATATGGATGCGAAGTTTAAGGCGACGGGGGTGCAGAACGCGTACTTTCCGCAGTTGATACCGTATTCGTTCATAACGAAGGAGGCGTCGCACGTGGAGGGTTTCGCGCCGGAGTTGGCGTTGGTGACGCGAGGGGGAGGGAAGGAGTTGGAGGAGCCGCTGGTGGTGCGACCGACGAGTGAGACGATTGTGAATAATATGCTATCGCAGTGGATTCAGAGTTATCGGGATTTGCCGATGCTGTTGAATCAGTGGTGCAACGTGCACCGGTGGGAGATGCGCACGCGGCCGTTCATTCGCACGTTGGAGTTTCTTTGGCAAGAGGGTCACACCGCGCACGCGACGGCGGAGGAAGCGGAGGAGAGAGCTATGCAGATGATTCGTGTTTACGCCGAATTCGCCCAGACGCAGGCGGCGATGCCGGTGATTCCTGGGAGAAAGTCGCGCGTCGAATCCTTCGCCGGGGCCAACGTGACGTACACCATCGAGGCGATGATGGGAGATAAAAAGGCGCTTCAAGCGGGAACATCGCACAATTTGGGCGATAACTTCGCCAAGGCGTTCGACACTACGTTTTTAGACGACAAGGGCGAGACGCAGTACGTGCATCAGAGCTCTTGGGGGGTCTCTACGCGCTTGATTGGCGGTATTCTCATGACGCACGGCGACGATTCCGGGTTAATTTTGCCCCCGCGTTTGGCGCCGATTCAAGTCGTCGTGGTGCCAATTTGGAAGAAGGACGAAGAGAAGGAAGCGGTCATGGCATCTGTCGATAGCATCATTTCTTCTCTCTCCAACGCGGGCGTTCGAACCCATCTTGACGCGGATCAAAGTAAGTCGCCGGGGTGGAAATTCAACCAGTACGAAATGAAGGGCGTGCCGATTCGCATTGAAGTCGGTCCGAAGGATGTCGCGAAGGGTGCGTGCGTCGTCGCTCGTCGCGATGTTCCGGGCAAGGAGGGTAAGGAGTTCGGCGTGAGTATCGAGCCAGCCGCGCTCGAGACCAAGGTCAACGACGTGCTGAATGACATTCAAAACTCGATGTTGCAAAAGGCGACCGAGTTTCGCGACGCCAACATCGTCGACGTTAAAACTATGGACGAATTAAAGGCGACGATTGAGGCGGGGAAGTGGGCGCGATGCGGCTGGGAAGGTACCGATGAAGAAGAAAAAGCCATCAAGGAGGAGACCGGGGCAACGATTCGGTGCTTCCCGTTCGATCAACCCGCGGGCGAGCACACGTGCTTGATGTCGGGTAAGCCGGCGAAGGAGGTGTGTATCTTTGCAAAATCGTACTAAAAGGAGCGCGCGCAGTAGAGCTTGTCATATCTATCAAGTGCATGTTTATCACATCTAGTCGTACTAGTTTACGCCGCTTGGGCGAGCATTTGCGTGTCCGTCTTCAAGCGAGCCTCGTGAGACGAAATCGCCGCGCTCAACGCGTCGCAAAGCTGTTGAAGAGAATCGTCGTTCGCACAACGATCGCGCGCGTCGAAGATCAAATCCATCGGGAACCAGCACGCAGCGTGCGCGGTGCGGTCGATGGCCGAGCGCTTGGCCCAGAACGAGAGTTCTTTAAGCGCCAACTGAGCGGCGTCCTCGGCGCGGTTGAACGCGAGGTAGATGCGCAAGAGCGCCGCGGGATCCGCCCCGCGTCTTGCCATACCACCGCCGCTGAAAAGCGCAGTAGGGTTGACAAAACGTTTGATGAGCCAGCTCGGGAGCGCTAGCTTGGCGTTGACAGCGAGAATCGACCGAGCGGTGGCTTCAGAGAGGGCAAAGTTGCGTTCCGGCGCGTCGAAGCGCTCGACAAAGGCGCGCAACTCGTTCCAGTACGTGTCGACGGACGTGACCGGCGCTTCGACCCCGATTAATCCCGCGATCGCTTGCAAGTCGCTTGCTCGAGCGTTCCAACGCTTCAACGCAGCGTCTTGTTCGGCTTGCAGGACGGACGCATCGCCAACTTGAGCCATGCTCGCGCGCGCCGCCATGGCACCAGCGATTAAAGCGAGCGAAGACGTGAGCTTTTCGCCATCCAACCACGCGGTGCAAAGCGTCTTGGCGGCCGCGAAGCAACCGTACGCAATCAAGCTTTGCACTAAGTCTTGAATGACTTTTCGAGGTTCACTATCGACGTGAAGCATAGCGGTTTCGCAGCCCACGTGCAAGAGTTCAAGGCGAGCGGCGGAGAGCACGTACTCACGGGTGACGGTGGCCAGAGGACTCTTCTTCGTATCCAGTCCACTCGAAACAACATTTACTGAAGAAACATCATCGTTTCCTTCCATGTGTTCATCCTCTACGACCGTTTCAAAGCTCACCGAACAGGGATCCGACACCATGGCCAAGGCGTTGGCGGAGGAGAGCGCCGCCGAGGCATGACGCGCGAGAGCGTCGACCAGCTCGTCGTACGTTACGTCGGGTTTACGAGCGATCTCGATCGTGTGCTCGCTCAAACGATTGGCGTACTCGTGCATGGATACTGCCGCTTTGGCTGGGTCCCCACGACTCAAGTAGAATCCGTACAAGATCTCGCTCGGCGACGGCTGCGAGTCCACTGGCGCTGTGGACGCCCTACCCTCGAGCGCGTTTATGATTGTGTCGTAATGCGTTCGCTCGCTTTCATCCAAGCAAAGCGTGCTCAGCACCGCGCCACCGTTCTTCGCACCCCTTTCACAAACACTGGCGACGAGTCGACGCATCGCCGCCGCCTGGCGATGCTCGCCCGCAGTGCTCGCAGCGGCGCAATACGCCGCGCGCCAATCCCCGGCGTCCGTGGCGTATTGCAACGCATTGGCCCACAATCGTGCACTTTGGTTTTCATCATCTCGAACCTCATGCAGCGCTGCGTATGCGGCCGCCTGAGCGCCTGGAGCGCATCCGAGACGCTCGAAGAACAGCATGACAATTTCGTAGTACTCCAAGCGCGAGACGACGTCGTTTGGAAACGCGGCGTCGTCGGTACCCATCAGAATGCTTTGAATCACTCGCAACAGCTGCACGAGGAGGGAGTCGACTGGACCAGCGACTTCTGGAACAAACGCAGCCGCTCTACTGAATAATGCGATCGCGCTGTCGATCGAGGCGTTGCGCTCGGCGTTTGCGTCGTCGGTTTGATTGAGACCGACCAAATCCGCGCACGTCCACAGCGCTTGCAGAAACAGCGGTGCCGGCGCGTCGAACGGCGCCTTGGCGACCGATTCGCTTCCGGGGACTTGCTGCCGAGCAAACGCAAGTAGCGTGCCGAGGGCGTCGACTTCGCCAGAGGCGTAGAGTGTGGTACCGATCTCTATCACTCGTCGCGTGTGAGACGAAGGTTCGTCGTCGCTGGCGTCGAGCGCTGAGGCGACTAAGGTACCGGCGCTTCGCAAGCGATCGCCCACGGAAGAAGAGCATTCGAGAATATCAGGATGTTCTAAATTCGCGAAGGTGACCGCCAAGCGAGGCGGATCTTCGCGGTTGATGCTCAAGCTCGATCTGCGCTCCGTCAGGAGCCAAGAGGAGAGAATCGCCGAGCGATACGCGCTCATCGCAGCGGGCAAAGCATTGGTGATGGAGTCGGCGGCATCAGCGGCGAAGCCAATCTTTGGACCGAGTCGAATGCATCCCAAAAGAAGCACTAATCCGCGCGACACCTCCACGCGTGCCCGAGTTTGTTGCTTGGTGGCGTTCAAAACCAACGCGACAAACTGCGATTCGTCCATCTCACTCGCCTCGTCGTCGACAGCGCCGAGACTTCGTCCCTCCGATGGCAGAGTCCATTCATCAACGCGCTCACGAAGCGCTTGCGCTGGCTCTGCAAGCGTGCTCAGCGCATCTTGTAACAGACGGATGACGATTCTTTGCTTGGCGCGCCTCGAAGCCTTTCGGGATTTCGCTTGCGTCTCGGTTTCGTCGCTCTGCACCGCTGGAAAGACGTCACCGATCAACACTCCAGCGAAAGACTCAAGCCAATCTTTTGTGGTGTGGCTCGACGCTTCGATGTTTTCGTCGTAATTGTCGAACGCCGTCGCCTTGCTTGAGGTTGACGTGTCCACGCACAATCCACCGGCGATTAAATCCATCGCCGAGCACGCCGAGCTACCGAGAACGCTGTTCAAACGCGCAAACAGAGCGGTGAGCGCCGACACCACTTGTCGTTTACCACCACTAAAGTTCAACATCGGCGAATCCTCGTTCGTGATTTGTGCGCGAAGCAGAGACTCTTCAACGTCGTCGCCTGCCCGAATGGCGCCCAGCGCGTCGCCCGCGCGCAGTAGCACGAGGGACGACGACCACGACGCGTCCGTGTCCAAAAGGAAGGCCATCGGCGCGTGCGCGCGCGACCACTCACGAGCATACGTAGGCGCTACGCGACACCACGTCTCCACGACGCGCTGGATGCTGGCGTTCGCCCCAGCCGCGGCGACGAGCGCGTCGCTCGCGGTTTTCGCTTCGTCCAAACCGAGCTCATCGCAGGTATTTTGCAACGCCAGCTCCGAGCTCAAATCTCGTAGAGCGATTTCACTGGCTAAGCTGTTCGCCACAGAGGCCGCAGTGTACCCATTCAGCTTACCAAACCTTCGGAGGAGTTCAACCGCCGCGCCGTTGCCTCGACCGGCGTGCCCCCACTCGGCGAGCACGTTGGCTTCGACGTCGCCGCATCGAAGATCTCGCGCGCGATGGAGCGCGTCCAGCGGCCAGGACAGTAGAGTCGAAGTCGAAGTGGACGATGCGTCGTCGTCGTCGAAATTCTCGAGCGCAGCGACGACGCTATCGGGCGTCAGCGCGAGCGCACGAGCGACGCCCTTGGATCCCTCGATGGACGACCCGAAAGCCAACGCGCCGTGCTTGACTGTGTAGAACGCCAAGGTGGCGGCATCCGCAGCTGTTTCGATCGTTGTCGTTGCTGCGGCGGCTTCGTCGTCTGCCTCCACTGGCGCTAATCTAGAGGACACTACGACGTTCAACGTGAGACCTTTCGCCGACGGCGCGCACGCGAACGACGTCGCCACGCGATCCGGCGCGGGCGTCTTCGTCCCGGGTGCGGGAGGCAAGTGCGATCCGCACACGCGCGAGACCTTCGCAGTTGCCGGTTTTAGCGAACCATCGGTTGTTCTGGCTTGCGAGGCGTGAATGGCGTTTGTGACGTCCCAAACCTGCACGAAGCCGTCCGACGAGAGCGTGGCCACCAAGTCCTTCGCCCCGACGCGCACGCACCGAGGGGTCACGTCCACCACCGCCTGCCCGCTCGAACCCTTGATTGTGTTCCAAACTCGACTCAGCGTCGACGTCTGAAGCTCACACACCGTGGTCAACCTATCGGTTCGAACGATCGCGCATCCGCTCGCGTCGCACAAAATAGCCGCCGCAGCGCCGCACGCCCCGATTCTCTGTACCCCACTCATCGAGCTCGGCGCCCGACCGACGATCGCTTCGTAGGATCCATCGTCATCGAAATCACCATCCAACCGCACGCGCACGCGCACGACGAACGCCCCATCGGCGGTCGCCAACACGACGTCGACCCGTTCGCCGTCCGACGCGCACGCGCACGACGGCGCCAACGCGCTCGGCGTCACCACGCGCACCGCCCACCCGCGCGTGCTCTTAATCACGCACACGTCTCCACCGAACTCCCCGCCGACGTTCCACGCGATGACGTCTCCGGTCTTCGAGTCGACGACGCCGCCGCCGCGCGCCCCTCGGGCGCCGTCGCTCGGCGTCTCGCCGCCCTCGCCCCGATGTCGCTTCGACGCCCTCCAATCGTCCGCGGACGCCCGCACGCCCGCGTCGGCGTCGACGACGAACGTCCGCGCTCGCGTCGTCGACGTCGCGCGCGCCGTCGCGCGCGGGGTTTCGCACGCGACGGACATTGATGCGTTCGAATCGTTGAGCGATTTCGAGTCGTTTCGCGGCGGTTTCGTCGGCGCGACGGGGTCTTCGGCGCGAGCGACGCGCGCGAGACGGTCGTCCGCGCGCGTTCTTTCGTCGGCGCGGCGCGCGAGCGACGGAAGCGCGGAAGCGCGCGCAAAAGTGCGGCGATGGGCGATGGGTGTGGCATCTTTTCTCGGCGTCGGCGCGGCGACGCGCGCGAGGACGGCGGTGAATGAATGGTTTGATTAGTTATTGCAACGCGTAAACGTACGTCTAGTTGCCCTTGGCGGCTTCTTTTTCCTTCTTCTTGAGCTCGCGCGCCGCCTTCGCGGCGGCGCCGGCGTCTTCTCCCAAATACTGTTGCGCGTACACGTTCGACTGTCAGTCTCGGTTCGCGATCGAGGGTCGCATCGCGCGCGTTCGTGCGGTCGTCGTGTCGCATCGCATCGTCAACGGGCAAAACGCGGACCTGGTCCAAGTCCCAGTCACTATCTGTGGTTATGTCCTGGCCAGCGGCTAATTTAGCCGCTCTCGACTTTTGCATAGCCTTGATCTCCTTGCGAGACAACTTCTTCTTCGGTCCCTTGACCTTGACCTTGTTCCCGAGCGCGTCGACGGTGTCCTCTTGGACTTCGAATTCAACCTTGGCACCCTTGGCGGACTTGCCTTGACCCCACTTGTTACCTTCAATTTCAACAAAACCATTACCCGGAACGTTCCACGTTTCTTCCTTCAACGCATCGGCGAATTCGCAGTTGTGCGTGATGAGAAGAACGCCACCGTCGTATTCCTTGACGGCGCACGCGAGCGCGCCGAGGGCGTCGCGATCCAAATAGTTGGTCGGTTCGTCCATGACGACGATGTGCGGTTGCTGCCACATGGCGGAACCGAGCACGAGCTTAACCTTTTGGCCACCGGAAAGACCCTTGATGCGGTTGTGGGTACCGAATTCGGCATCCAAACCAAAGTCGATCAAGTGCTTCTCGACGTTCGCTTGCGTGAGCGGGCGCGCGTACAAGCCCGCGCGAGCGGCTTCGCGCTCGTCAACGCGGTTGAGGTACTTGGTGAAACCATACTTTTCGAGCTTTTCGCGCTCCATCCAAGAGTTGGAGTCCATGGAGAGACCCTTCCATTGGCACTCGTACTCGTACTTGGACTTCTTTTGGCGGCGACCAAGAATCTTCTCGACGACGAGCTTGAGAACGGAACCATCCTCTTGCGGGACCGGAATCTTTTCCTTCATCATGCGCTCTTCCTCTTCGGTGTATTGCGCGGTGACCTTGGTCAAGTTTTCCTTGTCTTCGCCCGTGGAGAAACGCCAGCGGATGTATTCGTTCGGCGTTTTGTCCAAGTGCTGCTCGACGTGATGGAACGCGTGCTGCGCGACGTACGCGTAACGCATGTTCGGGTGACGCCAGACGGTACCTTGGTCCGGTTCGGCTTCACCGGTGAGAAGCTTGATGAAGGTAGACTTACCAGCACCGTTCGGGCCGAGGCACGCGACACGAGAGCTCAAAGAGAGCTGAATGGTCGCGTCTTGGATGATTTGACGCGTCGTGTTCGGGTACTTGAACCAGCACTTGGTCGCCTTGACGATGGCCTTGTCCTTGTTCTTCACGCCCTCGAGGAAACCCGGAACCGGGAAGATGAACTTGAGTTCGTCGTTGGAGAGCTCGGTGTACTTCTTCGCCGCCGGGCACTGCTTGACGAATTCGGTGAGATTACCTCTGTACGTCACCAACTTGCGGTTCTCGTAGTGAATGATGTGAGTACACACGCGATCCAAGAAACCGGAATCGTGAGACACAATCATGGAGGAAACTTGCGTTTGCGAGTTGAGGTACTCTTCCAACCACGCGACGTTCTTCACGTCCAAGTGGTTCGTCGGCTCATCGAGTAACAAAATGTCCGCCTTCATGAGGATGGCGCGCGCGAGCGCGAGCTTCATCTTCCAGCCACCGGAGAGGGCGACAACCGGGCCGTTGATCATCTCGTCGGTGAATTGGAAAGAGGAGAGCGTGGAAGCGACAGATTCCTTGGTCGTGCCGTGGCCTTGGATGACAGAGTCGGAGAGAACGAACTCAACGACGTTCATCGTGTGTTGATCACCCTGGATGTCGTGCTCGACGTACACCGTGCGGAGTTCCTCCGGCGGCGGGAAGTTTTCGACTTGGCCGTTGTTGATAGCCTTCATCAAAGTGGACTTACCGCAACCGTTCGGGCCGCACAAACCGTAACGCTTACCCTTCTTCATGTGAAGCGTGGCGTTGTTCAGCAAAATGAGCGCACCGTACGCCAAAGAGAAGTCGCACTTGCAAAGATCTTCGCCTTCTTCGTCCTCGACGACGAAGACCTTCTTGGAGGCTTCGTACACGGCGTGAGCGCGTTCGACGAGAGACTTGGTCATGGCATCGGCCTCGGAGAAGAAAAGCTTCAAGTAAGAGGTCGCGCAAGACTTGGTCCAGGTGTCGAGATCGAAGTTCTTCGCCAACAACGCGTTGGCGGACAAGGAGCAAATGTAGTCAAAGTACACCTTGACGCCGTCGCCTTGGACAAACTTCGTGACGTCCTCCTTGGAAGAACCGGAGGATTCGGCCAAAAGCGCGATGAACTGCTCGCTGACGGTTTCTTCGTTGTAGACACCCTTGCCTTCTTGGCCATCTTCGGCACCGGTTTCGTTGCCCGCGGCTTGGAGCAAAGTCTTGTACGCGCGAGTACACACTTGGCGGCACTCCGGGTCGGCGACTTCGTCCATGGCGCGCTTCAAAAGCGGCAAAAGCTTGGGCAAGAACGGCGCGGCATCCATCGGATCTTCGACAAGTTTGCACATGTTGTCAATGATGACGGCAGACTTACGCTTGATCGGGGTGGTTTGCTGGAAGAACAAACCGCGCTGGAGAAGCGGACCCATGATGGAGAGCGTCGGGGATTCAACTTGTTGAACAAAAGTCGTCGCCGCGAGCTTGTGCACGCATTCCGGAACTTCATCGACGTTGTTGATGCATTCAATCAAGGTCGGGATGAAAGGCTCGATGTCCAAGTTACCGACGCACGTCGCAACCTTGGCCATGGACGCGGTGGACGCCTCCTTGACTTCCGAGCGCATGTGCACCATGACTTGCGCGAGCTCCGGGATGATTTCCGGCAAGTTCGCCGCGACCGCCTTGCGGTTGCGATCGACGAAAGCATCGAGCACGCGCAAAGCAGCCATGGTGGACTGCCAGAACTGAGACTGAAAACCAACAAAGATCGCTCGCAACGCCGGGCGAACCGCGAACTCGCTCAACTTGGGCGCGATGGCCGCTACCGCCGCGTCGCCAGCCGCGCGCACATTGCTAGACTTGTTATCACCCGCGAGCGTGATCGCAACCTCGAGCAAATCAATCAAATACGGTTCCTCCGCGAACGAAGCCGCGTTCGCAATCTCCGTAATCTTTTCCGCCGCCGCCTTGCGCGCGTCCTCGTCCTTCTTCTTCGCCGCCTCCGTCTTGATCCCTTCGACGTCAGCCGGCGTCACCTTCGCCGCCGCGGGCACGTTGCACTTGCTCGGCGCCATTATTTACTTTTTGTCTGCGCAGGTCACGATCGCGCGCGTCCGCGGTTCACCGTCAGTCTTCCTTCTCCCGCGTCCCGTCCCCGCGCGCGCGAAGGGCTTTATGGATAGGCTTGCAGCCGCCACCGCCATCGGCGCGCTTTCGCGACCGTCTCTCCTCCCCCCATCGCCTCCATTCGCCGCGCGCGCGCGCGCGCGCCGTCGACCAATTTTACACCATCGATCGCGCGCGCCCGCGCGTCCCGATCGAACGCCCGCCGCGTCGCGCGCGTCGTTCGCGATCGCCCTCGCGCCGCCGCGCCGCGCGCCATCGCGCCTAATCATCCCTCGCGTCGCGCGTACCGTCTCCCGTGCGCGGGCGTGCGTGCGTTCGAGCGTCGAGTCGCTGGAACGTATTTATTTCGTCGTGTGTGTGCGCTGCGCGTCGTGCGTGACGGTCGCAGGCGAGGGAACGCGCGTGAGAGTGCCGCGCGGCGCGTCGCGCGCGACGGTCGCGGGCGCGGGCGCGCGCGCGTTTTCGCGATGCATCATGACGTGTGCGCATACAGTGAGACATCGATTACGATGCGAAGACGTCGAAAAACGCGCACATGGCGTTTCGAGCGCGCGCAATGCGATCGCCGCGACGCGCGCGGAGGCGCGTCGCGTCGGCGTCGCGCGCGGCGACGACCAACGACCGCGTCACAGATCGACGACGATGATCGCGGCGTTCGCGCGACGCGCGCGTCGGGATGCGTGCGGCGCGATGCGGCGCGCGCTCGCGAACACCGCGATGAGGGCGTCGGCGAGCGCGAGCGCGTCCACGAGCGCGACGACGACGACGACGACGACGACGACGACGACGACGACGACGAACGTGCAACAGTTTAGGGTGTATCGCTGGGATCCCGATTCGGGGGACGAACCGAAGTATAAAACCTACGACGTCGACACGAACGATTGCGGACCGATGATGCTGGACGTGCTGTTTAAGATCAAGGACGAACAGGATCAGACGCTGAGCTTTCGACGATCGTGCAGAGAGGGGATCTGCGGGTCGTGCGCGATGAACATTAACGGGCAAAACGGATTGGCGTGCCTGACCAAGGTGGAGAAGACGGAGAAGGGGGCGCAGACGATCGCGCCTCTGCCGCACATGTTCGTGGTGAGAGATTTGGTGGTGGATATGGCGAACTTTTACGCGCAGTATAAGTCGATTGAACCGTTTTTGAAGACGAAGAGCGACGCGCCGGCGAACGGCGCCGAGCGCTTGCAAACCAAGGAAGATCGAGCCAAGCTCGACGGGTTGTACGAGTGCATCTTGTGCGCGTGCTGCTCGACGTCTTGTCCGTCGTATTGGTGGAACAGCGACAAGTATCTCGGACCCGCGGTGCTGCTTCAGGCGTACCGATGGATCATCGACTCGCGCGACGAGTTCACCGAGGAGCGGTTGGCCAACGTCAACGACGCGTTCAAGTTGTACCGATGTCACACGATCATGAACTGCAGCAAGGTGTGCCCGAAAGGCTTGAATCCAGCGCTTAAGATTGCGAAAATTAAGCAAATGGTGGCGTGAGGACGCATTAACGACGCGAGACGCCGCGAGCGCGCGCGGCGCTTTCATTTAAACTTTAGTACGTGTTTCAATTTTCAAGCGCTTCGACGCCGATCATCACAGCTTCTTCGACCGCCAGTTGACGAGCTCGTCGACATCATCGCCGCTATCATCGCTATCGCTATCGCTACGCGTCGCCGTCCCGACCGTCGGCCGCGCCGGCTTCGCCCCTCCCGCGGCTTCGCGCTTGCGTCGCTTCGCCTCCGCCGCGGCTTCCCTCAACCGATCCACCCGATCGAAGCACTCCACCTGCTCCGCGATTTCGCCTCGCGTCCGCGACACCGCCTCGGCCTCGGCCCGCTCCATCGCCGCCCGCTCCTCCGCGTCCTCGCGTTCGCGCTTCTCCCGCGCCGCCGCCGCCGCCGCCGCCGCCGCCGTCGACGCCGCCTCCCTCGCCGCCTCGCTCCCTCGACCTCCTCCCGCGCCCCGCGCGGGCGCGCGCGTCGCCGACGCGACCGCCGTCGTCCCTCCCGTCGCGCGTCCCGTCGTCGCCGCGCGTCCCGTCGTCGCCGTCGCCTTCACCGCGCCGTCGAAGAAATCGCTCGGCAGCGCGTTCGACCTCCCCATCGCGCGCGCGTCGCTCGCGGCGCGCGCGGTCGCCGCGTCGCGACGCGCGCGCGTTCGCGCGTCCCGAGGCGGTCGCGCGGCGTCGGCGCGCGCGGCGATGCGGCGCGCCGCGCGGCGACGCGCGCGCGACCGCGACCGCGCGTCCGCGTGTACACACATACCATTCGAACGCATCTGTATACGATACTCCGTATGTCCGAATAGCATACACAATGCACATACGGACATAAATTTCGAGCATTTGAACGGGGGAAAGAACGCGAGCGCGAGCTGTCGCGAGATTCGCGCGCGCACACGCCCGCGCGCGCGAAATAGATCGCGCGAGCGCGCGACGCACGAACGCGCGAACGATCGAGGCATCGAACGAGGTCGAACGTCGGCGCGCGAAGCGGACGCGATGGGCGGACACTCGATCAACGATGCGTACGAAAAGCTGGAAAAGATTGGACAGGGGACGTACGGGAAGGTGTACAAGGCGCGCGAACGGGCGAACGGACGGCTGGTGGCGCTGAAGAAGACGAGGTTGGAGATGGAGGAGGAGGGCGTGCCGTCGACGGCGCTGCGAGAGGTGAGCCTGTTGCAAATGTTGAGCGAGAGCCCGTACATCGTGCGATTGCTTCGCGTCGAGCACGTGGAGGAAGACGGCAAGGCGATGCTGTATCTGGTGTTCGAATTCTTGGATCAAGATTTGAAGCAATACATGGATATGACTGGACGCGGGCCGACGAACCCGTTGCCGACGAGCGTGGTGCAAAACTACATGTACCAGCTGTGTTTGGGGTGCGCGCACTTGCACAAGCACGGGGTGATGCATCGGGATTTGAAACCGCAGAACATGCTGGTGGATAAGGCGAAGAATCTGCTCAAGATTGCGGATTTAGGACTCGGTAGAGCGTTCAGCGTGCCGGTGAAGAGTTACACGCACGAAATCGTCACGCTGTGGTATCGCGCGCCCGAAGTCTTGCTCGGGGGCTCGCATTACTCCACTCCGGTCGATATGTGGAGCGTCGGGTGTATGTTTGCCGAGATGGCGCGCAAGCAACCGCTTTTCCCGGGTGACTCCGAGCTTCAACAGTTGTTGCACATCTTCAAGCTTCTCGGAACGCCGAGCGAGCAAACGTGGCCGGGCGTCTCCAACCTTCGCGACTGGCACGAGTTCCCGCAGTGGAAGCCGCAAGATCTATCCAAGGTGATCCCGCAGCTCGACGAGCACGGCATCGACTTGCTCTCCAAGCTTCTCGTCTACGATCCCGCCAAGCGCATCCACGCCACGGACGCCTTGGAGCACCCGTACTTTGACTCTCTCGACAAGTCGCAGTTCGAGCAAATCGAACGCGAGTTCGAAATCGAGTTCGCGCAAGAAAAGGAGAATCGCATGGCGCAATGATTCACTCGTCGCACGACCGATCGACGCACGATCAGCGGTTTTCACCGCTAACTTAATCACTCACACTTCATTGTATTCTACACTACAATCGTCGAAGCCAAAGTCGCCGCGCTATCCACTCGTCGCGCGCGTCCCGCCGCCCCGACCTCAGAACGTCGCGTCTCGCCCGACGCCTCGCTCGCGCGCGCGGACGACGGTTCGTCACCATGCGCGCGACGCCGTCGACGCTTCGAACGCCGTCCCGCGCGCGCGCGCCCGGTGCGGCGAACAGTCGGGGCTCGACCGCGCGCGCGCGCGCCATCCAACCGCCGAAAGCGCCCGATGCGTACCGCGGCGCGCTGTTCCCGGGCGTCGAGGTCCCCGATAATGATCTCGCGCGATCGTTCAGCGCGCTGTTTCCGTGGGGAAACGGGGCGCGGGTGACGGAGAAGGTGCTGGGGGATTTGCTGAAGCCCGAGGTGCGCGCGGCGCCGCTCTTCGTGCCGCTGTACGATTACTACCGCGAATACGGCGGCGTGTACAACTTGGGCGCCGGACCGAAGTGGTTCGTCGTGGTGAGCGATCCGGTGGCGGTGCGGACGATGTTCAAGGACCAGGCGGATAGCTTTTCGAAGGGGATACTGACGGATATCATGGAGCCGATTATGGGCGACGGGTTGATTCCGGCGAATAAGGAGATTTGGGCCAAACGTCGACCGGTGATCGGGGCGGGATTCCACGGGGCGTGGTTGAAACACATGTGCAACTTATTTGGAGCGTCGGCGATGCGGTTGGCCGATAAGTTGGACACGTTCGTGGAGTCGGAGAAGACGGTGGAGCTCGAGAGCGAACTGTACGCAATGGCGCTCGACGTCATCGGCAAGGCGGTGTTTAATTATGAATTCGGGGCGTTGAAGCAAGAGACACCGATCATCAAGGCAGTCTATCGCGTTTTGCGGGAAAGTGAGCACCGTTCGACGTTTCCGTTGCAGTATTGGCAGATTCCTGGGGCGATGGAGCTCGTGCCGAGACAAAAGCAATTCAAGGAGGATATGAAAATGGTCAACGACGAGCTGTCAGTGTTGATTAATAACGCTATCGCGTCGCGAAACGAAACTGGCTTGGAGGAAATGGAGCGCAGAGACTATTCTAACGTCGAAGACGCGAGTCTGTTGCGGTTTTTGGTGGACATTCGTGGCGACGAGGCGACGAGCACGCAGTTGAGAGACGACTTGATGACGATGCTCATCGCCGGCCACGAAACCACCGCCGCGGTGCTCACGTGGACGCTTTATTTACTTGCGCAGCACCCGGAAATCGCGGATGATGCGGTGGCTGAAATTAACGCCTGTGTTGAAAACGCTGACGGCATCCCCACGCCCGAGGAGGTGCGCAAGCTGGAAAAGGTTCGCATGATTCTCGCCGAGGGTATGCGCCTGTATCCGGCGCCGCCGATTTTGATTCGTCGTGCGATTAAGGATGTCACGCTCCCGCGCGGAGGTAACGGGAAGGAAATCACCTTGAAAGCCGGCACCGACTGTTTTATCGCGGTTTGGAACCTCCATCGGTCACCTGATTTGTGGGAGGATCCAGAAAAATTTGACCCGAGCCGGTTTTCGCGAAGGTTTGAAAATCCCGCCATTGAGGGCTGGGGCGGCTTGAACCCCGAACTAATGACTGGTTTATACCCGAACGAGCAGTGCACAGACTTTAGTTACGTGCCTTTCGGTGGCGGACAGCGTCGCTGCGCCGGTGATCAGTTTGCGATGCTCGAGGCAGTGACGGCGTTGAGCGTCTTGTTGAAAAAGTTTAAATTTGAGCTCGCGTGCGAGCCAGGCGAGGTCGAGATGATCACCGGGGCGACGATTCACACGAAGAAAGGGTTACCTATGAAGCTTAAGAGACGATAGAGGCGTGTTGTAATGCATTTTTAGCGGCGGCGATTTTTTATCAAGTGAAAGATGGAGCATCTGTTCATCACAACGTCGTGTACTTGTACAAAAGAATTGGTGCAAATAGGATACAGGCTTCGTGTTAGTGGTGTGGGTGGTAGAGAAGAATCTTGAAACTTGAATTGGTCGGTTTACGCCGTCTTAACGACGGACTTCCGACCTTTGCGTCGAGCGTTGCCGTAACGTGCCTCGAGATCGAGAACACGCTCGAGAAACTCGGGCGGCGTGTCTTGCTTGCGACGCGACTGCGCGGGGAGCGATGCGAGTTGAAGAAGGTTACGCCACTTATCCTTCAAATCCATCGCAGTACGACGCTCGAGGGCTGGATCGTCTGACTTTTTAATGACAGTCCATCGGCACCCGCCGCAGCGTTCGACGCCGTCGACGAGCGCCTCCGCCTCCACCGCCGTCCACGGCGAATGGTGCTTGCTTCGACGCACGCCCTTGACGTTCGACGAAGGCGATGCGGCGATTGGCTCTGCCTTGACCGCGGTGACCGCATCCGTCGCCGCTGCTTTCACCGTCGCAACCGACGTACCACTGCGCGGCGCGCGATTTTCCTTGGAGCTTCGCTGCGCGCCCTCGTTCCCTTTGCTCGACGCCAACACGCGAACTTGCTCGAGAATATCTGCTGGCACACCATTCACTTCACGACGCTTGTACAGAGCGGGCAACATGGCCACGCGCAAGAGGTTACGCCATTTATCCTTGAGATCGACGGCGCTGCGGTTGACGAGCGCATCGGAAACGCCGTCGAGGCGCAACGCCTTGATATCCGCCCATTGCCCACGTCCGTAGTGCGTGACGCCGCGAACCAAAGCTTTAACTTCGGGTAGACTCCACGGGCGATGCGTCTTGGGTTTTGCGGGTGCCGCCATCGCGCCAACGTCGAAGCGCGCCGCTTCGGGCGCCGACGGGGGCTTGGGCGCCGCGCTCGGCGCCGCGTCAAACGTCGTCAAATTCGATCGTGCCCTAGAGGTTTTCATCGTTCGGCGCTTCTTCGGGCATCTCACCGAAAGTGGGCCGAGGTACTCGCTTCGTCGTTTCCCTTGCCCGCGCGGTTTAGTCGCCGGAGCCGTCGGGTGTTCGTTTTCGTCATCCGACCCGCGCGTCATCATGGCGCACAGCACGTTTGCCGCGGAGAACGGGGATTGAATCCCCGGCGTTTGCGTGCGGTCGGGCACGGACAACGCCTCGAGACGAGCATTTTTCAAAGACGTCGGCACGGTGAGCATGGGCGGCGGCGGCATCATCATCGCCAATCCTCTTCCCGAGCACGTCGCCTCTTGCCCAGCCTCCACGCGCTCGCCGCCCTCGACGTCTTCGCCATCGACGTGCGTCGTCGTTCGATGGCTCCCATCGCTCGCACTCGGCGAGTTTTTCTTCTCGTCATCAACACCGCCGCGAAACGTCGCACCGGCGGGCGTCGCGCCCATCCCCACCATCGGCATCATCGCGAACGGATTAAACGGCATCGGCGCGAAAATCATCGGCGCCGTGACCCCTCCATCCGTCATCCCGCCCTTCATCATCGCCGCCTGTCGCCGCAATCCCTCAACGTTCGGCCCGAACGCCGCCATCATCATCGCGTTGCCCGGCATGGCGAACGGAAACCCGCCCGCCGCCGTCGCCGCCGCCGCCGTCGCCGTCGCCGCGCCCCCCCCCTCGCGCGCCTTCGCGTCCCCATCTCTTCGCATCTCCGCCGCATGCCGTCGCACCGCGATCGCCGGAGGCGTCATCTTTAATCTGCATCGCGAGAAATCGCACGCATTCGTCAGTCTCGCGTCCTTCGCGCGCGCGCGCGGGTGGATATTCCACCCCCGAGCGTTACTCAAAATAAACAATACTCGGACATTCGACTCGTATACGAGTATACGAAATCCCGATCACCCAAAACCGTATCTGATCGCGTCCCACCGCTGTCTCCGCGTCGCTTCCGTCGGGTCGTTGACGACGCCATCGAACGCGCGCGCGGACGCGCGCGCCGACGCCCTCGCGCCGCGCGCGCCGCGCGCGTGATGCGCAAGAATCTTTCGCACCCCTCGACGCGGCACCAACCCCCCCTCCCGCCTCGCGCGCGCGCGCGCGCGCGAGATCGACGCCCGCGGTCGACCTCCGCGCGCGCCCGCGCCCCCGTCCGTCCGCGCCGCGCCCCCGTCCGCGCGACGCCCTTCCGTCCGCGCGCGCGACGCCATCGCGCGAAGTCCTAATTCACGCACCGTATCCGCGAGCGCTCGCGCCGTTCGACGCCCCTCGCGCGCGCGCGTCGCCGACGTCGCCGCGCGTTCGAATGTCGCCGCGCGCGGCGACCGCGACGTCGTCGGGCGTCCGCGATTTTGGCGCGAAAAAGATTTTCCATACTCCAGCGCGTTTTCGCCCATCGTTGCATGTTTATACCGTATAGGCACCCTCGCGGCGATCCAGGGCAACTCTATCCGGGCGATAGATTTTTTTAACTTTTCGGGTGTCTTTTTGCGCGTCGTGTCGAGTCGTGACTCGTCGATGGGGGACTCGCGACCGCCCCCGGAGATATCTGACGTGGATCGTGTATGAGTGTGCGGTCGAGGAGGGGGGTTGCTAAGATGTTGGCGATCGAACGGACGTCCGCGTCGACGCGCGCGCGCCGGGATTCGTCGACGCGCGCGTCGACGCGCGGTCGCGGACGTCGGCGTCGATGTGGTCGAACGCGTCGACGCCGTCGATGCCGAGCGCGGAGGAACTGCGCGCGGCGTACGCGGCGAAACAGCGCGTCGACGCGATGGCGGATTGCGCGAGTCGCGCCGCGGCGGGCGTGCGCGAGGGCGTCGCGAGCGCGCTCGCGAGCGCGAGGACGGGCGCGAGAGAACCGCGGGATGTGTCGGTGCGCACGGGGGGGGTAGGCGCGTCGGGAGGGGCGCGGGGTCTGGGGGAGAGGCGATGGACGTGTCACGCGTGCGAGCGGCTCGAGGGCGGCGGGCGAGGGCCGATGTGCGACGGGACGATCGTGCAGCCGGCGAACGTGCCGATGGTGCTGTTGGAGGTGAAGGGGGAGGTTGTGGAGCGGTGCGCGCTGCCGATGGGGAAGGATGATTTGGTGAAGGGGGAGATGATGACCATCGGGAAGTGGTTGGCGCGCGTCGTCGGGGTGGAGGGCGCGACGCCGGAGAAGCCGAGGGTGTTGGTGCGACCGCCTGAGGCGGAGGATGAGGCGAGCAAGCGCGCGGGCGGAGCGATGGTGGCACAGAACGCGGTGGCGCAGCACGCGGTGGCGCAGCACGCGCCACCGTTGATGATTCCGACGCCGAGTTTGGCGACGCAGCCTCGCGCGGGCGGGCTCGAGGCGCCGGGCGCGCGACGAGAATATTATCGCGAAGAACATCAGCAGCAGTATCAGCAGCATCCGTCGCCGCCGCCGCAGCAGCCTAGATACCAGATATACGAACCGCCGCCGAGATTCGAGCGCGCGGTCGATCCCGACACCGGCACCCGCGAACGGTGGATGGGCGGCGGTTGGCGAGGGCGAGGGAGCGGAGACGATCGTCCGCGCGGTGTGACGCAGCAAGAGGTCGACGCTGCGCGAGCGCGTTTGTTAGAGCTCGAGCAAGAAGCGAGAATTCGCGCCGAGGTCGCTGCCGCCGAGGCAATGGCGCGTCAACAACAAGCTGAAGCCGCGAGGCTTTCAGCGGAAACTGCGCTGGAGCAAATGTCTCAAGCCGAGGCGGCGAATCGCGCGGTAAGAGACGCAGAGTACGCCGCCGCGGAGGCGAAACGATTAGCGCATTTCGCTGCAGAAAATCAACGCGAAGCAGAGAGTCAATTCATCTCCATGCTTCCCTTGGACGGCGTGGAGACGGCAGTAGAGGCGCAGCGCCGAGTAACGGAACTCGACGATATTCAGCGTCGCATCGCGGAGCACGAGCGCGCGGCGGCGGCGCACACGCTCGCCCCGCCGCCGCGAGAAGTGCCGCATCAGTATCCAACGTCTGTGGCGCCTCAGGCACCACCTATTGTGACGTACGCGCCGCCGCTACCGCAACAGGAACAGCAGCAATACCAGCCGCCGCAACAGCAGTACCGGCCGCCACAACAACAGCAGCAATACCAGCCGCCGCAACGGCAACAACAGTACCAGCCGCCGCCGCAACAACAGCAGCAGCAGCCAGCTTCCACCGTTTCAGTGCGTTTCGAGGCTCCATATCAGCCGCCTCCGCAATCAGCGCCGAAACGGGCGGAGGCGGAGATCGAGTACACGACTTCGCCATCCAACGTCAAGGACAGAGCGGCGGCGTTCGGGCACGTCACCATCAAATCCAAGCCAGCGTCTCGTCCCGTCGACCCAGTCGCTCAAACGTACGCGAATAGCGGTACGTCGCAAACGAGCGCAAGTGCGCACGCGTTGGCGCAAGTCATGCGTCAAGAGCGCCCACCGACGGCATCCCAACAGCAGCAGCAGCAGCAGCAGCTCCCTTCGAAGAAGGAAGAAACGCCCGAGGAGCTCCGGCGAAAGATTGCACTGCTCGAGCGCTTGGCGCGTTCGCGAGGTCTTATCGCGTGAGTGACGTTCGATCACGTTCTTTCCAGTCGTTCATTGTCATGTACAATAATGTATCTAGTATTTCTATGTGTCTACTTTTTGCCCTTACCTCGCCGTGGCGGCCCGCCTTTATTTGCCTTGTCCATCTTGCCGAGTACGCCGTCCATGCCGCGGCGCTTGCCTCGCGCGTGCCCCGACACTTGTTCCTTCCACGCGCCCTCGGCGCGTAAACCTTCGTCAACACCGTATTCATCTGCCGTCCGAGCTTTACCGAGACGCTTCATGGACTCGCTCTTCGGCGCGGAAGCGTCGAAGAAGGCTTCTCGATTACCCGTGACGCGAGCACGTTTGGTCTTTTCCCGAGCGCGCTCGAGCTTGGCGCGCTCTTGCAACGGCAAGTCAGCCTTGGTGGTGCGACCGTCTTTGAACGCGTTGGCGTGGAACTCGTCTTTCGCGGCGTACATCTTCGGTTCGTTGGCGTCGTCGTCGTCGACTTCGTCTCCGCCGTCTGCGTCTCCTTCGTCGTCGCTCACCAACTCGAAATGATCCTCCAATATCTCCTTGCGCTCATTTTTCTTGAGTTTTGGCGCGTTAGGGTGCAGCGCCTTGAACGCTTCGTCGTCTTCATTGATTTCGAATTGCTCATCCTTGAACATCGCCGCAAAACGGTCGTCATCGAGCAAGCTTCCGCCAGGCGCGACGACGCCGACGTCGTCGCCGTCTTCGTCCACGCCTTCGACATCCTCCCTTTCGGCGGTACCGATGCGTGCGGCGAGCATGGCGTTGACCTTTGGCGCCTTCTTTTTGACCGTAATTCTGCTCGTACGCTCCTCCTCGAGCTTCTCCTTGATTTTCTTCTTCTTGAAGTCTTCGTAAGAGAATGGCTCAGCGATCGCCTTTGCCTTGCCGTACAGGCGATTGTCCATGAAGTAACCGTGCATGTACGCCCTGAGCATCTTGGTCCCGATCAAGTGCGAGAGATGGAGTTTGTCTAACTCCTCCTTTGTGACGAATCTGTAATCGTCGTACAAGGTCTCTTGCTGTTGCTCTTCCATTTCTTCCGTGAGATTTTCGAGGAACGAGCACCACTTCGGCGCCGCGCCGAGCGCCGGCGTGAAATATACGCTCATCTGCGTGTGCTCCTGTGTCATCATCATCAGCCCAGTTTTGTCCCACATGCACAAATCATTAATTTCGTATCCGGGCTCGATCGAGGTGTACGGCGTGCCCGTGCGTTCGTCCCAAACTTTGACGATTTTCTTATCCGTCGACACCACGCGTCGCGTGCCATCCACCGACGTGTGATACTTCAAATCAATAATTGGAAATCCGTTCATGTGATCCTTCACCCTGAGCGGTCGCGAGCTTCGCAAATCATACAGCCTGATGTATCCACCCTCGCTACCGACGGCGATTTGCAACCCATTCGGGTCGAATCGCAGCGAAGTCACGCCGCCCTCGTCTCGCTGGTCGCACACCCGCATCGTCGCGCACGACTTTCTCGCGCGCAAATCAAAACACTCCAACTCTCCATCCCCCGATCCCGCGGCGAACAATCCGTGCGTCGGTGATATTCCACACACATTCAACTCCTCGCACGCGCTCTCTAACGGCTGTAAGAACCGCCCTTGCTCTAAATTCAACCGCCACACCTCGCTCGAGCTCCCGACCACGCACAAGTCCCCGGTGTTCTCCGAGTACGCCAAATCCCGTCCCTGCTTCGGCGTTCGCGTCTGATAATACGCCCCAAACTTTGCGTGAAACCGAATCGACCTATCCGCGCACAAAAACGCCAACTTCGAGTAATCATCGCTCAGGCATTGAAAATCCACCACCTCCGCGTCCAGCCCGCGCGACCACTTCGCGCTCAGCTGGCTCAAATCGTAGCACTTCACCTGCGGCGGGTGCAGCCCGCTCACGATCGCGTACCGCCCGTCCGCCGTCACCTTACACCGCCCCGACGACGCCGGAAAGTTCAAGTCCTGCACCAGCTCGATCCGCCGCTGATACTCGACGTTCTTCCGCAGCTTGCGCGTCGATTTCTCGAGCTTGGCCCACTCCGGCGCCGCGCGCGCCGCGCTCACCTCGTACACCTTCACCCCGTTCAGCTCGCGGAGCTTGATGGCGCCGCCGTCGAGGGACGTCATCGCTCGCGCGTCCGCGCCGCGTCGCGTCTCCCGCCGCTCGCGCGCGCGCGTCGTCGTGTGCGACGTCGCGCCGCCGCCGGTCGCCGGTCGCGTTCGTTCGATCGATCGATCGATCGCGCGCGTCGCGCGTCGAACCTCGACGCGTCGATGCGACGCATCTATCGATCGACGCGCGCGGGTTCGATCGGCGCGCGGCGTCGTCGATCGAACGATCGATCGCGCGACGCCGCGCGCGCACACGGCGACGGCGCGCGTCGATGGCGCCGCCCGCGCGCGCGCGCGCGCTGGGCGCGCTGGGCGCGCTCGTCGCCGCGCTCGCGGCGCTCGCGACGCTGGAGGTGGGCGCGCGCGCGCGCGCGGGCGCGACGCGGGCGACGACGACGTACGGCGCGCGGGAGGGGGACGGGACGCGCGCGCGCGAGGCGCGGACGACGGCGGCGGCGGCTCCTCGCGCGCGGGCGCGACCCTCGCCGCTCGCCGCGGACGCGTCGCCGCCGCCGACGACGACGACGCCGACGACGAAGGCGACGACGACGGCGACGAAGGCGACGAAGGCGACGAAGGCGACGACGGAGAAGGAGAAGGCGCCGTCCGAGACGGTTCGCGCGCGAAAGAATGCGTTTGATTCGAAATCAATCGCGGCGTTGTCGTCGTCGCCGACGGTGGGTGAAACGGGGACGTCGTCGCGGAACGCGTCTTCGGCGTCGAGTTCGATCGAAGCGTGCGCGCACGGCTATCGCTCCGCGTCCGATCCAAAGCTCGGGTGCGCGTGCGGTCACGCATACGCGGGCGAACGTTGTGAGATCGACTCCATCGCCGCGTGCGATAGGGGCGAGATTATGACGTGCGCGTACGTGTTCAGTCCTTGGGGCGACGCGCTCGAGTATCAGAGTTGCGGTTGCGTGAGCGAATGCGAAAAAGTTTTGAAGCGCGAGCACAATCTTACGGATGCGGAATGGCACAAAATGTCGCACGAAATGCCGGAAAGTATGCAAGTTTGCGTCGATAGCGAGGGGAGAAAAGTGAATATGTTCACGCGACAAGCCGTCGCGGCTCCCAGAGCGATTAAAGAGAAGCAGATTTCCACGCACCAACGCAACGTGTGCATGCACAACTGTTTCGGGCGAGGCGTGTGCAAGGATCGCGTTTGCTATTGCGAAACCGGACGATTCGGGATGTTGTGCCAATTTGACGCAGACGATGTGTCGGTCGACACGATCCAGGCGTCCATGGGTACGAAACTCGACGGGAAGCGCGAGATGCGAATAGAGTATTACGACGGTTTGTCGTCTCACGCGCGCATTCCACTCTTCACGAAGGCGTATTACTTAGATATTAAAAAGGAACATCTCGGCGAAGATGACCTGCACGAGCAGTCGCAAATTGACACTTCGATGTACGCCTCGGCGGCACATGTAGCGGAGACCATCGTAGAGAAACGCTGGAAGCGAACATTGCTGACGCCTCGATCGGGAACACACAGATTTGTGCCCTTCTTTCCTACAAACATAGGAGGCAATGTGGGCGCTGCCGACGTGTATCTCCCATACGTCGTCAGACAATTGCCCAACAACGATGGCGACGACGATCCGTGGTACATTTTCGTGAGCATGCAAGACCGAGGCTTCTGTCTGCACGATCGCATGCGCGATATGCTGCCCCCACGTTCCATCGTGGTGCACAGTTTCGGCTGGCAAAAGTTTACATCTGAAGATGTCAACGCAAAGGCAAGGTGTCACAGACCGGATTTTGACGTCGTCATCCCTTCGTGCCGACACGCATACCAAACGGCGTTCGACGAGAACGATTTCAATGCTTCCTCGAAAACCGGTCCTATGCTTTTCTTTAGCGGTAGCCTCAGAGACGAACCCGGTTGCAAGGGTGAAGATCTATTGCAGAACAGACTGAAGTGTATAGACGTGTACAGTCAAGGCGTTCGGATGTACGTCGTCGAAACGTTTCAGAACGTCAGCGATTTTAGCTTGAACGCTCCGGGAGGAAAAGAGGCGTTCTCGCGAGACGTCATGAAGACGGCGAAATACTGCCTGGTCGCGGGTGGACATGGGTTCGACATGCGTCTGGTCGACGGAGTCGCCCGAGGTTGTGTGCCGTTACTCACGGCCATCCAGATGAGTTATCCGTACGACAACGTCTTGGATTATTCCAAATTCGCCCTCGACATCGGCGATAGATGGGGTAAAACTAGCGATAAACTCCGGAATTTACCCGACACGCTGAAAGAGGCGTACGCAAAGGGCGATCACGGTGACATGGTTCGTCGTCTGCGGTATGTGCATGAAGTGTACGTAATGGAAGACGAACTCACCGATGAAGAGTACCGAGAAGCGCACTTGAACAACGTCACCGACGCCGGTTTTGCGACCATGTTAGCTTCCATCGCGCTCGGCACGAATGTCGTCTTGCCGCCATATTTCCGAACAACGCTCTGCACTCTGGCGTATGATTTTTTAGATGGGCGTGGACACGAGATATTTAAGAAGGAGGCGCTCGATTCGTTTCGCTGCTCACAAGCCCAGCGGACAAACCCAGCGAACTTGTGAAAAGTTGTAAAATAGTGTAAATAGCCGCTGTCGACGTGTCCATGTCGACGAGTCGATCGATCGATTTAACGTTATAACATGGATTACACAAATTAAAACTCAGTCTTGGTTGATTTCCTCGCGGTCGTTTCCCCAGAGCTTAGTGCCGTGGTCCTGGTACCGCTTGCACGCGGCCCAATACATCGCGTACGCGCCCAAACCGATCATGGCCCCGAGCGCGTTTCTTGCCACGGGCGTCCCTAAAACCGCCAACGGGTTCAGCGTCTCCGCGGGTAAAATACCACACCCCTGCAGCATCTCCTTCTCCCGCACCGTGTACTTTCCCGGCGGCAACAGCACCTTCGTTCCCGCTTTCAGCGCGCCGAGTTTCGGATTTAACCGCTCCACCTCCGCCTTTGAGATCTTTCTCGGCTCGATGATATCGTTCAGCGACTCCCCTCCCCGGCACGGATACACTCGCGGTTCATTCACTCCTCGTATCCCATCGATGATCTCTTGATCACGTTTGCTCACGCGATTCGCCGGGAGTAAAATCGTCGTCCCCGGCGCCAGCCCCTCGCCCCGCAAACTCTTGTTATACTTCTTCATCTCGCCCACGCTCATCGACCGCTTGGACGCGATCGACTCCAGCGTGTCGCCCTTTCGCACCGTGTACGGTCGCACCGCGCACGTGATCGTCGCCGTTCGCGCGTCGCCGCGCGCGCGTCGCCGCAGCGTCGGCGATCGCGCGCTTTCCGAAGAGATTCGATTCGCCAACTTTGACCGCGTCGCGCGCGTCGCGACGACGGATTCGCGCCCCGCGACGGCGCGCATGACGACAAGAGCGCGCGCGCGCGCGAAACGAGGACGCGGGCGGCGCGACGGAGGACGCGCGGCGGCGATGGACGCGATAATGCGTCGAATTGTGAAGGTTCGCATCGCTCGCGTCACGTCGCGACGCGCGTCCTCCGTCGCGCGCGCGATGTCGTCCTCGAGCGACGACGACGACGGGTCGGACGGCGGCGCGGACTTGGCGCGGCGCAAGCGCGCGAGGCGCGGGCGCGACGAGGCGATTTACGGGTCGTTTTTGGATGATTTCAGAGGCGGCGACGACGACGACGCGACGCGACGCGAACGAGGAAGCGCGCGCGCGCGAGAGCGATCGGGCGCGCCCGTGGCGTTTCGCGCCGCGAGCGCGGGCGGCGGCGGCGGTGGCGGCGGATTGGGGTTCGCGGCGAGCGCGGGGGCGAGCGGCGGCGGCGGCGGCTTCGGCGGGTTCGCGCGCGGAGGCACGATGACGGCGGACGACGCGATGCGAGGAACCGACGCGAACGGGAGCGATGATCAGAGCGATGGCGCGGTGAGCGAGGAAGAGGAAGAGGACGAGGACGAGGATTTGTTGCCGTCGACGTTCGGGCAGAGGTGCGGGACGCGCGAAGACGCGACGATCGACGCGAAGACGCGCGCGAACGCGATGAAGGAGAGACTGACGAGCGATGATTGTTATTTTAGATTGGTCGCCGGAGCGGCGCAGCGAGCGAAGATGGCGGAGGAGGAACGCAAGGCGAAGGCGGCGAAGCGACGAGCGGAGGAAAAGGCGGCTCGGGCGAGGAATAAGGATAACGAGGACGCTTTCGCGGGGACGAGCTCGCGCAGAGATGGCGGCGGACGTAACAGTCGCGCGAACGACGACGTGGGTTCGTTCGAAAAGCACACGAAAGGGATCGGGATGAAACTTTTGGAAAAGATGGGATACAAGAAGGGCGAAGGTTTGGGCAAGGGTGCGAGCGGTATCTCGCGAGCGTTGGAGACGCAATTGAGACCGAAGAATATGGGTATGGGTTTCAACAACTTTAAGGAAAACGTGAACGATCCCACTCGGTCGAGTAAACGCGAGGATGACGAAGGTGAAGCGAGCGAGGACGATATGGACGTCGACGACATCACGAGGGCTCGAGATGAAGCCAAGCGCGCGAGAGAGCAGTCTATGTGGAAGAAACGTAACGAGTTGCGGCGACAAAAGCGCGAATACAAGACAGCGGAAGAGCTGTTGGCGGAAGAGCAAGAGAACGCATCGTCAGTACAGACGACGACGAACAAATTAAACATCATCGACATGCGCGGCGCGCACGCGACGGTGGTCAACGCCAATGAACTTCACAAGGCTCGGGTCGTGCGCGCTGGGGAGGAAGACATCATGCTCCCAGAGTTACAACACAATCTCAAGCTCGTCGTTGATCTCGCTGAAAGCGATATCACGAAGCTTGATGGAAAGATTCGAAGCGAGAAAGATACACAGGAGATTTTACGTCGGGAAAAGATTCGACTATCCAAAGTTGCTGAGGCCCACGACGAACTTGCGGCGAGAACTAAGAGCGCGCTCGCGCTCGTCGAGATGTGCAACACACATGGTAAGGCATGCGACACGGCCGAACAATTCGATGCGCTCACGCAATCTTGGATGGAGGTTGTCAAGCAATTTCCAAAAGAGTACTACGGACACAGATTAAATCGTCTCGCCCTCGCGCACGCGGCGCCGTACGTGCGTGCGATGTACAAGAGCTGGGATCTAAGCAAAGATCCAACGCTTGGTGTTGATATTCTGAGACCTTGGCGATCTTTACTCTCACCGGAGCTCGTTCCGGATGAGTACAAGGGCGTATTTGAAGACGACTCGTACGAGGACTTGTTACGAGATCCGATGCTTTCGAGACTTCGCCCGATTATTTCGTCCAAGTGGGATCCAACGAAGCCCGAGGATATTTTGAATTTCGTTCAAGCGTGGTCTGACGTGATGCCCGAGGCACTCATGCGCGAAATCACGCACGCTCTGGTGTTGCCCAGGCTACAGCGTCGCGTCGGGGAGTGGGAGCCTACGAAGGAGCGCGTCGCGCTCCACGTTTGGTTCCATCCGTGGTTGCCCATGTTGCATAAAAACCTCAAGGATTTGTATCCTTCTATTCGTCAAAAGTTCACGGTGTCCTTGGCAGAGTGGGAAGCGAGCGATTCGAGCGCGTTGACGCTCTTAAAGCCTTGGCAGAGAGTGTTCGAGGCGAAGGACTGGTCATCGCTCATGCGCCGTTGCGTCACGCCCAAGCTCGAAGACGCCTTGGCTATGCTCCAAATCAATCCTTCCAACCAAGTACTGGACCCAGTACGAACGGTGCTGAAGTGGGAGTCTATGCTTGGCCCGAGCGCGTTCATCACGCTTCTGGAACAGCACTTTTTCCGCAAGTGGCACGCCGCCCTGCACAAGTGGCTCACCGCAAGCAACGTCGATTTGGACGAGGTCGCGCAATGGTACATCGGATGGAAGACCGTATTCTCCGAAGAACTTCTATCCCACGAACGCATGCGTGTCCAATTGAACGTTGCCCTAGATATGATGAACCAAGCTGCCGCAGGCGAAGGCGTCGTCATGCCGAACGTTGCTGCACCGCAACCCACCGCACCGCTCGCGGACGAACGGCCCGTGCCTCACCCCATGGATGAATCTACGATGTCTCTAAAAGAGATGATTGAAGAATTCGCCAACGCTCACGAGCTTGAATTCATACCGAGCGCCTCTGGTCGCCGCCACGACGGCTTAGCCGTGTACGTCTTTGGCGGCGTCAGCGTCGTCGTCGACACGGCGCGCGAATCCATTCGCGCCCTCATCGACGGCGATTGGACCCCAGTTAGCCTAGACCAACTCCTTGATCGCGCCCGCGCGATCAAGCGATGATTCATTTGCCCAACATTAGCTCGTAGAGTTTGCAAACGATCGATTGATCCCGCGACACACCTCCACGACCGCCGCCCTCAGTCGCCGCCTCGTGCCGTCATGACCGACGCCGACCCACCGTCGACGTCGTCCGCGGTGGACGTCCGCGAAACGACCACCGCGCCCGTGGTTCGGCGTTTCGTTCGCAATCAGGTGCGCACGCGACGCTCGCGCGTTGTCCCACTCGCCGAAAAGTGTCCCGAACCGAAACTGACCGCGCCGCGCCGACGCAGATTCCGGACGAGATCGCCAACGATCCCGAGCTCGAGACGGCAATGAAAGTGTTGCCGGTGAATTATGACTTCGAGGTGAAGAAGACGGTGTGGCGGTTGCGACAGGTGGGGGTGAAGACGCTCGCGCTGCAGTTTCCCGAAGGTTTGTTGCTGTACGCGACGACGCTGTCGGATATATTTCAAACGTTCGCGGGCGTGCGAGACGTGGTGATACTGGGAGACGTGACGTACGGTGCGTGTTGCGTGGATGATTACACCGCGGAGTCGCTGGGGTGCGACTTTTTAGTGCATTACGGGCACTCGTGCTTGGTGCCGGTGGACGTGACGCGAATGAAGTGTCTGTACGTCTTTGTGGATATTTCGTTCGACGTCGGGCACTTGTGCGCGTCTGTGGAGCACAATTTTAAACCTGGGTCGAGGTTGATCCTGGCGGGGACGATTCAGTTCGCGAGTGCGATCCAAGAGACGCGGACGCGATTGGCGGAAAGGTATCCCTCGCTCGCGGTACCGCAAGCCAAGCCGTTGTCGCCGGGAGAGGTTTTGGGATGCACGGCACCTGTGATCGAAGACGCGAAGGATAGAGACGCAATAGTGTTCGTCGCTGATGGACGATTCCATCTCGAGGCGATTATGATCGCCAATCCGACGGTGCCGGCGTTTCGCTATGATCCGTACCAGCGCATTCTGACGCGCGAAGAGTACGCGCACAAGGAGATGCGTTCGGTGCGTAAAAGCATGGTATCTCGAGCGAAAGACGCAAAAACATTCGGCATAGTTCTCGGCACGCTCGGTCGTCAGGGAAATCCGGCGATTCTGGAACATTTAATGTCTCTCATGCGCGTCAAGGGTCGAGAGTACGTCGTGTTTTTAATCAGTGAGATGAACCCTGCGAAGATGGCCGCGCTCGAGGGCCTCGACGCGTTCGTCCAAGTGGCTTGTCCGCGATTATCGATCGATTGGGGGGAAGAATTCGATCGACCGGTGTTGACGCCGTATGAGGCGGAAGTCGCGCTCGATAACGTCGAGCCGTGGTGGTTACTGGCTGGCGTCGCCCCGGGCGAGGAATACGCACCTTACCCGATGGACTACTACGCCAAAGACGGCGGCTCGTGGAGCAGTAGCTACCACAAGCAAACAGGTAAGAATGGCAAGCCCAAGCGCGCGCCAGTGCGCATCGAAACCGCCGAGTGATGTGATTCGTCTCTCGCGCAGTCGTCTTCGTTGCATTTTAGCTCTAGCTCTAGTTTTCTATTCAGTCCTCGCGGACGATCGCGTCGAGTACCTCACGCTCGCCATGTCGCTCTGTCGCACTAAATCCCACTCCCCGTTCCCCACCTCGCACGCCTGCATCACCTCACCGAACCACCGCGCGTACACGTACCCCATCGGCGGCCCGCCCAACTCCTCGTCCCTCCGTTCGCTCACCACCACCAACCGCTCCTCTCCGCTCTCATCATCCCTCGCGCTCTCGTGCAGCGCCGCCAACGTTTTCGCGTACGCTATCTCTCGTTTCACTCTATCCTTCCCACCACACTTGATCAAACTTCCCAAATCGTCGACGACGTACGCCGTCGGCTGCGCGTTCGCCGGCGCCGCGTGTCTGAAGCAGCACAGCGCCCGCACGTCCTGGTCGTCCTCCGCGTACTTGATTCCGATTCGATCGAGCGCGCGCGGGTCGTCTTTCAGCAGCTCATCCCGCGTGGCGTGCACGCGCGCGCGATCCATCGCCCGTTCGCTCGCGATGTACAGCACTCGCCCATCCGGGTTTTCCCGCACGTAACGCACGCAGAAGCGAAGCAACAGCGTCGTCTTCCCGCATTCCGGCGGGCCGACGAGCACGACGCGCGTCTGCGCGCGCTCCGACGTCTCCGCGCGCGTCGCCGCGTCCAAAGGTTCGGCGAACGCGCGCGGATGCATCGCTCGCGCCCAACAATGCGGTACAAATGAACGCGTCGCGCGACGTCGTGCGCGTCGCGGTGCGCGACGGTGACGCGGAGGCGACCGTGGATGACGTCGCGATCGATCGATCGCGTCCGAACGCGCTCGAACGCGCGGTGAGGGCGAGTAAACGCGCATGCATGAAGCGATTGAACGCGCTGATGGGCGTCCCGGACGAAGAGAGCGACGAAGAGCGCGACGACGCGGGCGAAGACGACGCCGAAGACGACGAGAATCGATAGTTGTGTAATGTGTACGCGCTTCACGACGCGCGCGGCGCGCGAAAACGCCCCGCGGCGCGCGATGCGACGCGATGCGCGTTGAATAATCAAAAGCGTCCCCGAGTCGACCGCGCGCGTCACTCTCGCGCGCGCGTGGGCCGCGCGCGCGCGCCGATGTCGCGCAAAAACGCGAACGCGCCGCCGCACTGGATGTCCGAGGCGCAGACCGAGCGCGCGGACGCGCGAACGGCGACGCGGGAGGCGCAAACGCTTCGTCATCCAGAGGGACATCTTGAACGAGAGGCGACGGCGGCGGCGACGACGGCGTGGGAAACGCACGTCGCGCCGGATGGACGAACGTATTACTATCACCCGGAGACGCGGCGGAGCACGTACGCGAAGCCGGAGGAGATGATGACGACGATGGAGCGCGCGGAGGCGGCGACGCGGTGGCGAAAGTTTACGGCGCCGGCGGCGGACTCGACGGGAGCGATGAAGACGTATTGGGCACACGAGGACACGGGAGTGACGACGTGGGAGACGCCGAAGGAGATTGAGGAGGTGAGGGAGATCGTGCGGCGAGCGGAGGCGCGGGCGACGGGGCCGGGAGGTCGAGGAACGGGAGCGGGGCGCGCGGAGAGCCGAAACGAGAGCGGACGAGCGAGCGGCGAGGATGCGGCGCCGTTTGCGAAGGAATACGCGAGTATGGAGGAAGCGAAACAGGCGTTTAAGAAGATGCTCGCCGAGTACGGCGTTCGGGGATCGACGAAGTGGGATGAAGTGGTGAATCGAGCTGGGGCGGATGCGCGGTTTTCGGCGCTGCGGTCGACGGGGGAGAAGAAGCAGTGTTTGAATGAGTATCAGATGGCGCAGGCGAAGATCGAGCGCGAGGCGAAGAGAATGGCGGAAAAGAAGGCGCGCGAGGCGTTTAGAGCGATGCTCGAGGAGCACGGAGAAGCGTTGGGCTTGACGTCGAATTCCAGATTGTCGCGAGACGGATCGCTGGAGCAGGCGCTGCGGGACGACGCGCGGTGGCGCGCGGTGACTGATCAACGCGAACGTGCGGAAATATTTGAAGACTACACGCGAGATTTGCGTGTGCGCGAAAAACACGAGCGCGAGCACACGAAAACGAAGCGTGCTTCGGAGTTTAGGGAGTGTTTGATCGAAGCTGGCGCGACGTCAGAGATGACATGGCGAAAGATTTATGAAGTCGTCAAGGACGACCCGCGATGCGAGCGATGCGAACCTTTGGCTCGTTTGGATGTGTTCGAAAGCATAGTGCGTGATTTGGCTCGCGCAGAGAGGGCCAAACTCGAAATCGAGCGCAAGGCCAAAGCGCGCGAAGAGCGCAAGCGTCGCGAAGACTTTGTTGCGCTGCTCGCCGAGTCGCAAGCCGACGGCATCATAACGCCACGGATGCCGTGGAAGTCGTTCGTGAAGCGCATCGAGAACGACGAGCGATACGTCAGATTGTGTCAAAACCTCGATGGATCGCGACCGCGCGAGTTATTTGAGGATTTAATCGACGAGATCGAGGACGAGATTGATCGAAAGTTGGACGATTTTGAAGACTTGCTGCGCGACGGATACAAGGCGCGCGAGTTGCACGGCAACACGACGTGGGAAAAGGCGGAGAAGCTGTACAGACACGACAAGGCTTGGAAGCAAGCGCCTCAGGCCGAGGCGCGTAAGCTGTTTGTGAAGTTTATCGCGAAAGTTTTCCGGCGTGAGCAAGAGAAAGAGCGCCGTAAGCGCGAGGGCATTCGCAGCGAGGACGACGCGGACAGGCCGTCGTCGCGCAAAAAGTCTCGTCGCGATCGTAGCGCGAGTCGATGACGGGGCGAACGAGACGGATTGATTTAATTGTAATTCACTCAGTGATACGTAGAATTCAACAAGTGTTGTACGATTCGCTGACATAGTTAGGCGGTGACCCATCCGCGCCGAAATTCGCCGAAACTTTACCCTCGGCTCTACTCAACGGTGGTTGTTGCTTTTGCTCACTCTCCTCTCAAGTCATCTTCTTCTTCCGTTCTTCTCTTCTTCTTCATAACACGCTGCCCATATCTTCGTGGCCGTACGTTGTATTTTTTCTTCTTGCTCTCTTTTAAACAGATGTCGTCGACGCGCGCTTAGTCGTAGCGGTCGAGCTTGATTTGCATCGGTCGGTGCTCCAACTCGACGCCGTTGAAACCTTGGATCGCGGCTTGCGCCTGTTCGCGGGTTTCGAAGAGCACGGTACCCCAGCCCTTGGATCGGCCGGTGTCGGTGTGGCACACCGCAACGGCGTTCACGACGTTACCAACTTGTTGGAACACTTGGCGGAGATCCTCGCTGGTGGTGGTCCACGGCAAGTTGCGAACGACGATTTGCAAGCCGCTCGAGTTCTCCGGACGAGTCTCGACGCGCGCGCTCTTTTGGCCAGCTCCCGGACGCTCGACGCGAACGATGATCGATCGGCCTTGAATCTCAGAGTTGTGCATTTGCTCGATGGCGTTTTGCGCCTCCTCCGGCGTGGCGAAGTCGACCAAGGCCCAACCCTTGGATCGCCCGCCGCTTTGGCGCGCCACCTCGCATTGCACGACGTTCATGCCGAAGCTCGCGCAGTGCGACGTGAGCGTTTCCTCCGAGGTTTCCCACGCGAGGTTACCGAAGTAGCATCGGCATCCGTCGCCGCCCGCCGGGGCGTCGCCGAGCACGCTCGCGCTCGCCTTCTTCGCGCCGCCCGCCGCCTTCGTCGGCGCCTTGTCTTCGCGCACCGTGATCGTGCGATCACCGAGCGGCGTGCCTGCGGTTCGCCAACGCCGCGCGTTCCATCGTCAGTCTCCACCACATTCCCTCGTTTTCACCCGTCTCGCGCGCTCGCGCCCGTCGCTCGCAATCTTCGTCTCGCCCGCGATCTCGATCTTCGCCCCGCCCTCGCGTCGCCCGCGATCGCGTCCAATCCGCGCCCGATCCGCGTCTCTCTTCACGCACCGTCCATCCGCGTCACCGCGGCTTGCGCCTCGGCCTCGGAGTTAAACTCCACGAGTCCGTACCCCCGGCTTCGCCCCTGGCGCCCCGTCGGGATGTCCACGCGCGTCACGCCGCCGCACTCCGCGAAGAGCTCGCGCAAATCCTCGATCGTCGTGCTCCACGGGATGTTCCCGACGTATAATCGCGCGCTCGATCCCCCGTCGACGTCCATGGTGATGTGCGTCCGTGCGCGCGCGTTATCGCCGTGCGTCCGTGCGCGTCGCTGTGCGCGTCGCGGTGTGCGGCGCCGACGTCGCGCGACGATCCAACAATCGTCGCGATCGATCGATCGGCGGCGGCGTCGCCGGCGGCGCGCGCGGGACGCGTGATTCGTGGTTTTTCGGTGTTCAATGCGTGTTTTTTCGCGCTTTGTACGGTCGATGTACGCGATCGAGCGAGGACCCATTCACGTCCCACGGGCGCGGCGAACCCCCCTCGAGACTGACGAGTCGTGATCGGTCGACGAAATACGTATGCACGACGATTCGTGACGCGTCAGTCTCGCGAGGGACGCGCCGCGCCCGCGGGACGCGAACGGGTCCATCGCGCGCGCGACCGCGCGCGACGAAAATCGCGCGCGCGTCGGGTCGCGGTGTGACGCGCGCGTCGCCGCGAGCGTCGCCTCGCACCGGCGTACCGCGGGACGTCCCGGCGGACCACTCCGAATGTCCGAACGCGTCAACCAATCGTATGGGTAAACAGTGATAGTCAGCTGGTGCGCGCCGGGCGTCCCGCGCGTCCCGAAAATCGGTCGTTTCGCACTGTTTGTCCGTGCGAATCGTCTGGTGCGCGCATTACATCGCGGCGTGCGTCGTTCGCGCGCGATTCGCGCGCGCGTACGGCGACGCCGCGGCGCGTCGCGGCGATGGCGAGCGCGAACGGCGGCGCGGCGTCGGACGCGACGTCGACGCTCGTCGTCGCGTGCACGACGGCGTCGCTGTACGCGTTCGGGGACTGGTTCCTGAAACACATCCTGTGCGCGGAGACGCGGGATCTCATCAGCGCGCGCGTGTCGGCGACGTTCTCGGCGACGTTCGCGGTGACGTCGTCGATGCTGTTCCTGGTCGGGTACGAGATCGCGAACGCGGTGAACGCGAGGACGCTGCGGTGGTGCTGGGCGGGCGCGCTCAGGAGCGGGACGGCGGCGCTGCTGGGCGTCGCGCCGTGGGAGCTGTTCGCGCTCGGATTCGAGGCGCTGGGAGGGAAGGGAGGGGGGAGGGACGGCGCGGGAGGCGCGGGAAGGGGACGAAGGCGACGGGCGTACGCGTGGGCGACGGCGGCGACGGGGGGGTTCGCGTACGCGTTTTTGGGGTTGGCGAGACGAGGCGCGAGCGGGGAAGACGACGGCTCCGTGATGGTTCGCGTCGTGTCGCGCACGGCGGTGTTGGGGATTTGTCTGTTGGGCGTGTTGTCGGGGTTCGGGATGGTGCACTTTCCGTACACGACGGTGCGGATTTTTCACCGCGCGATTCCGGACGCCGAGGTCTCTGGTCTCGAACGGCGTTTGGTGCAGAGCGTGGAGACGATCGTGGAGCGAAAGAAACGCATTGAGATCTTGAAGTACGAGATCGCGCGCGAGGCGCGGATGGAGCGCGATAGGAATAGCAAAAATGGAGGCGGCGGAAGTTTGTTCAACCGTCTCGCCGGCGGGTTTCGCCTTCCGGGCCTCGGCGAAGCTCGAGGGGAACAGATCTTAGCCATAAGCGCCGAAATAGAGGCGCTAGAGATGGTGAACAACACTCTGTTCTTCGATCTCCACGACGTCAACTTGCAGCGACAGCGCGCAAAGATGTCCAAAACCCCCTACGGCCGCTTTCTCGAGCTCTGCGGCGTCGGCATGGCCGTCGTGTGCGGCTACCGCCTCGTCGCCGGATTCAAGCGTTTGATTTTCAAACAAACCCCCACGAGCGATCCAATCTCTTTCGCTCTACACATATTCTTAGCCAACAAGTCCATTCACATCGATCCCGCGACGTTGGCGCAGTACCTCAGCCTGCTCTTGATCGCCTTCCTCGTCATCAACTCGATGCAAAACTTCATCACCCAGCTCGTCAAGCTCTTCTTCGCCTACGGCGGCGGCGTCACCACGGACGCCCTGGTGCTATTCACCACCGAGATGGTCGGTCTGTACTTCCTCTCCTCCGTGTTATTAGTCCGAGAGCAGCTTCCCGAGCGTTACCGCCACGTCGTCACCGAGGCGCTCGGCGCCGACTTGGAGTTTCGCTTCTACGCCAAATTCTACGAGCTCATCTTCATGGCGAGCGCCGCGCTCACCGCCATCGCGCTCTACGCCAAGCACGTCACCGCCACCGTCCCCGCGGACGTCTCCAAGCCCGTTCGTCGCGCGTGACCCGTCCCCGTCGTCCGCGAAAAACTCACCAATCAAAAAATCCACAAAAAATCTTTCGACGTGCCAGCTGGCGATGCGCTTTTTCGCCGCTTTCCGATCGGCGATGGATCGGATGGATCGTCGCCCTCGCGTCGCGCCCGCACACGTCGACGCGCCGACGCGAACGACGCGAACGACGGAACGAACGCCGCCATCATGCCCGCGCCCGAGTTAAAGTTCGAAACCCTGCAGGTGCACGCCGGCCAAGCGCCCGATCCCGCGACGAACGCGCGCGCGGTGCCGATCTACGCCACGAGCTCGTACACGTTCGATTCGTCCAAGCACGGCGCCGATCTGTTCGGGCTGCGCGCGTTCGGGAACATATACAGCCGAATCATGAACCCGACGTGCGACGTGTTCGAAAAGCGCGTCGCCGCGCTCGAGGGCGGCGTGGGCGCGCTCGCGGTGTCGAGCGGGCAGAGCGCGCAGTTTTTGGCGATCTCGACGATTTGCGGGACGGGCGATAACATCGTCGCGACGCCGAGCCTGTACGGTGGGACGTACAATCAGTTCAAGGTGACGTTTCCGAGACTTGGGATCAACGTTAAGTTCGCGAAGGACGACGATCCGGCGAGCTTTGAGGCGCAGATCGACTCGAACACGAAGGCGCTGTACGTGGAGACGATTGGGAATCCGCGATTTTCGGTGCCGGACTTTGCCAAGTTGAAGGCGATCGCTCAAAAGGCGGGGATTCCTTTGATTTGCGACAACACGTTCGGTGCTTGCGGATACGTGTGTCAACCGCTCAAGCACGGCGCGGATATCGTGGTTGAAAGCGCGACGAAGTGGATCGGCGGCCACGGCACCACCGTCGGCGGCGTCATCGTCGACGGCGGTACGATGAACTGGAACAACGGTAAGCACCCAGTGATGACTGATCCGTCTCCGGGCTACCATGGATTGAAGTTCTGGGACACTTTCGGCCCGGACGGCATTCTTGGTGCCAACGCGACGTTCATCATGCGTTGCCGCGTCGAAGGCTTGCGCGATCTCGGCATGTGCCAAAACCCGTTCGGAGCGTTCAACTTCATCCTCGGCTTGGAGACTTTGTCTCTCCGCATGGAACGCCACTGCTCGAACACTATGGCTTTGGCGCAATACTTGGAAAAGCACCCGCAAGTGAGCTGGGTGTCTTACCCAGGCCTCAAGGCGCACCCGTTCCACAAGCTCGCCATCGAATATTTCCGCGACGGCAACTTTGGAGCCGTGCTCACGTTCGGTATCAAGGGTGGTCTCGATGCGGGCATGAAGTTCATCGACAATGTCAAGCTCGCTTCGCACTTGGCTAACGTCGGGGATGCGAAGACGCTCGTCATCCATCCGGCGTCGACCACGCACGAACAGCTCACTCCGGAGGAACAAACCGCCTCGGGCGTGACTCCGGACATGATTCGCGTCTCCGTCGGCATCGAGCACATCGATGACATCTGCGCGGATTTCGCCCAAGCGCTCACGGCGTAATCTTCCGGTGCTGATCCAATCAGAATCGTCTCTTGCACGAACTATTTACGAAAACTTTAATCGCGCGCGCGGCTCCGCAACGCAGCATGTCTCTCATATTACTATCATACCACATCAATAAACTTGTAATGAACACAAAAAACGAAAAAAATCGAACGTGACGCGCGCGCTGTGGTGTGTGATGGTGGATGGATGGATATTCAGTGGAGTTACAACATCATCCTGGTAAGTAAACTACAGTTGCTGGGATTGTTTTGTTTTGTTGTACACGTTGGTTGGACGAGACAAAATATTAACTCGACGACGATCTCTTCCTTGAAAGCGAGTGTGGTCGCCCTTGTTAGAGATCGTCACAGAGTATCTGATTATGCTCCTCCAAGTACTGCTCGAGCACCCAAGTAGGGAGCGTCGTAGAACTCGAAGGCTTCGACTTGTGTCGCGTTCCGTGTAAACGCTTGGCCTCATCCTTCCACGACACCGCTCTGTGCGTGGCCTCGGTGGGCTCTTTCGGCGTCGCCGGGATCCCCGTGCGCTCGGCGGCGCGCGCAGTAGGATAGTACAACAAACAACTGCCGGCGACGGCGGCTTCGGGGGAGTGATCGGGACGAACAATTTCCGTAGGGGGAAAATGGAAAGATGTTCCGAACTCGTCGCCCACGTTGTGGCCGTAGACGTCCATGCGTCGTCGGTAACTCTCTTGCGCGAGCGCGTCGGCCGTTCTCTTCGCATCTCCCATGCGATCGAACCGATCGAAAGAGTCTTCGACGTGTATGTTCACCGCCTCGTCGTCATCGTAGCCACTGTTGTAAGGTTCGTCGACGACGAAGTGCATGGGCGACCGCGCGCGCGGCGCGTACTGCGGCGCGCGATGCTTCTTCTGTTGTCTGCCGTGCCCTTGGCCCGACTGACACGCACCGCTGTCGCCATTTCTGCCGTTACCGTGTCCAATTCCAGTGGTGCCACTGTCGTGGGATCCACTCGACGTGCGCGGGGCTGGCAAGTCGTTGCCGCTGCCGCGCAGCTGCGAACGCAAGCAGTACGTCGACGGCGCGATTCGGACAAAGGTTTCATCCTGACTCAGCGCCGCGGTGACGGAGTTGTTCGGCGTCTTACACGTCCCCCAACTGTACATCGATAATCTCTGCGCCGTCCCCACGATCGATGCCACGGTCATCCCGCGCGTGCCGCTCTCCGCGAGCAACACGTACGCGCTGTGTTTGATGGTGCCGATTTCGTACCCGAGCGCCACCGCGTCGGCGCTCCAATTCTTCTTCGCTCTCTTCACCATCATCGCCTCCTCATCGGTATCGCTGGACGACGTCGGCACCGCCCGTCCCTTAGCGAGCGTGTTTACCAGCACATTATCCGGCGTTCTCTTCCCATCCTCGTCGACGTGCGCGTCGCCCCGATTTCTCGTGCTCATGTGTCCCCCCTTCGTCGTCGCCTCGGCGTGCGCCTCCTTGCGATCAATCACCTCGTGATCACCGCGCGCGCCGCGACGCGCCTTCGTACTCGCCACCATGACGTCGTCTACGCGACGAGATCTCCCCGCGTTCAACCCTCGAGTCCGTCGCCTTCGCGAGTTCGCTCGCGCGAATCGCCGTCTCGGCGAAACCTGTCCCGTCGCGCGCGTCGCGTCGCTTCGTCAGTCACCCATTCTCACCGCGCGCCCGAACCTCTCGCCGCGATTCGCGATCATCGCGATCGCGTTCGCCCCCGTTTTCGACGTCCGATTCGATCCCGCGCCGTCGCCGCGCCGCGTCCCGGCGCGTCCCGGCGCGTCCCGGCGTCCCCACGGTTTAGTACCCCTCGTTAACGACCGCGCCGTCCTCGCCCGCGCCCGCGCCGGCGACCGCCCGCGCGCGCGCGCGACGCGCGCGATCGACGCGTTCGAAACCCAACTCTCGACCTCGCGCCTCTTCGCGCGCGTCCGCGCCGTCCGCGCGCGACGCCGCGCCGGCGCGCGCCCCCGGCCGCGCGCCGCGGGGGAACGCGGCGCGTCCGCGTCACGGGATCCGAGACGACGACGCGTCGCCCGCTCGCGTCGTCGTGCCTCGCGCG
>Ga0257114_1000216_pt1 | contig 44215 bp, 40 predicted proteins | sample SI112_10mmetaG_FD_190149 | JGI IMG/M metagenome (GOLD analysis project Ga0257114, IMG submission 190149) | Marine microbial communities from Saanich Inlet, British Columbia, Canada - SI112_10m | ecosystem: Environmental > Aquatic > Marine > Inlet | place: Canada: British Columbia | collected...
AACTCACCGAGAACTTTCGGTATGACAGTTGTATACAACTTCTAGAAACAAGGGGCTACGGCCCCTTTTTTATTACCCCTAACTAAAAAAACATCTTGACTTGTAAGATAAATAGCCCTATAATATTATAAAATTCTCAGGAATCAAAAATGAAAGTACTAGTAGCATGTGAATTTAGTGGGACTGTCCGGGACTGCTTTATTGCAATGGGGCATGATACAATTTCGTGTGACTTATTACCTACGGAAGCACGCGGACCGCACATACAAGGAGACGTTTTAGATGTACTCTATAATAGTCCATGGAGCTTTGATCTTGTTATTGCTCACCCTCCCTGTACTTACCTTAGCTCTTCTGGCCTGCACTGGAATAATAAAATTGAAGGAAGAGCTAAGAAAACAGAAGACGCCCTTGAATTCATTACAAAAATCTGGAATGCGCCAGTAGAAAAAATGTGTATTGAAAATCCGGTGGGCTGTATTAACACCCGCCTCAAGTTTATGCCAAAACCCCAATATGTCCAGCCATATAATTACGCAGAAGATGCTTCAAAGAAAACTGGTTTGTGGCTGAGGGGTTTGGCACCCTTACAACCTACGGGGTCAGTAGAGCCTCGGTACGTAGATGGAAAGCCTCGATGGGGTAATCAAGGCGATACGGGGTATGATAAATTTGGGGGTGGTCAAGGAAAGGAACGAAGTGTGACATTTTTTGGAATCGCCGCAGCCATGGCTATGCAATGGGGCTGAGAAAAAAAATTCTTGACTTCGCAGATGCGAAAGTCTATAATTTAAGCTAAAGGAATAGAAATGGGAAAGGAAATAACCACTATTTCGCCCGAAGGGTTGGAAATCGCAAACTGTTATTTGCAGTTCGGAAATATTCGAGCTGTTTGTGAGTATTTGCAGGTGCCTGAAAATAAGGTTGTTGATCTTTTAAATAAGCGAGAAGTAAAAAAATATATTGATACTGTATATTTAGATATGGGGTATCGAAATAAAAACAATATTGCTACTCTCCTCGATGAGATGATTCAGTCAAAGCTAGAAGAAGCACAAGAAACCGGAGTATACTCGGGCAAGGATTTAGCAGACTTACTTCAGATGGCGCATCGTATGCGAATGGATGAGATTAAAGCTCAGACCGAATTAAGTAAAGCGGAAGCTACAAATATTAAAACTCAAAACAATGTTCAGATAAATAATGAGAGTTTACCCTTTGGCCAAGGAAACTATGGAAAGCTAATGGAGAAACTTCTCAAGGAGGGATAACCTAGAGAAAACTCCATGCTAGCAGAAATTGCGATTGCAAATGCTGCTTTTGGCGTAATTAAAGAAGCAATTGGTAACGGCAAAGACCTGTATGAGATGGGCGGCGTAGTTGCACAATTTTTCGACCAAAAAACCGCGCTTCAAAAGAAATCAAATAAGAACGGTTATAAAAGCGATATGCAGGCTTTCATGGAACTTGAAAAGATCAAGGAAATGGAAGAGCATTTAAAAGACCAAATGATCTGGGCAGGTCGCCCAGGAATGTGGGATGACTGGCTAGCCTTTCAAAAGCAAGCCAAAGAAGAAAGAGCACGAGCAGAAAAAGAAGCTAGAGAAGCCCACGAAGACCTTATGCAAACTTTGCTATATTGTTTTTACTTTGTAGTTGGTTTAGTTATTTTTGTGCCCACGCTGTTTCTCATACTGACTATACTTAAATGACGGACATAGACGAAAGAGTACGAGTTATGGAAGTAGAAATGGCTGCCCATGAAGCTCAGTGTGAAGAGCGATGGAAAACTACTTTTAATCGTTTAGATGATATTGACGAAGGCATAGCACGAATTGAAAGCCGACTTATAGCAGGAGGAGGTGCAGCCCTCTTGTTTTTACTGGGACTGCTCGCTTCTCACATGATGTAAAATGTTAAATAAATTTATAACTTTTTATAAACTCAAAGTTTAGAATTGAGAGTAAAATGGTCGATACAGAAACAGAGCTTAGTTTAGTAGTTATAAATTTATTTAATAATGAAGTTGTGTATGAGCACAAGCAAGATTTATTACCATTACTTGAAAGTTTTAAGAGACGACTATGAGACGTGGAAGAGAAAAAGACTTAGAAAAGTACATTAACGTGAGAATTGCTCAACTCAAACAAGATATGTCCAAAGCTCACGATGAATATGATAAGCAATGGTACAATCGTATCATTCAAGAGTTGTGCTGGGTAAAAAGCCAGCAACACAATTGCTACCTTGATGAAGTACAACACTGGAAGGATAACTATTCGTACCTTCCCTAGCCGCGAAAGCGCAAGAGAAAGTAATGCCATATCATACAGGTAAGAAGAAGAAAAAGAACGGTAAGAAGAAAAAGTCAATGGGTGGACTGACCGCCAAGCAAAAAAAGCTGCCCGCTGGTCTTAGAGCAGCAATTTTGAAAAGGAAGCGAGGCAAAAAATGATTGACTTACTAATTGGTTGTGTTATAGGCTGGTTTGCTCATGTTGCATGGACTAAGTGGGGGCCCCTCTTAGTAGACTCAAAGGACAAATGAGGAGAAACCGATATACTACAAAAATGGCCGCGCGTAGGCGCGCAAGAACACTAGGGCTTAGTGGTACTCACTCACATGGCGTAGGCAAAAACAAAATATATATGCCGGGACGAACTCATGCATCCTATGAGCGAGCACTGAGGAGAAAGAAGCGTGGCGGTAAGAAAACGTAAAGCTACAAAGCGTAAGGCTAGTCCAAAAAGAAAAGCAAAACCATTAAGCGCTACAACCCGAGCAACATTGTCCAGAAAAGCAAAAAAGACTAGATTCACTCTAGGACAACTAACAAGAGTATACCGCAGGGGTCAGGGAGCTTTTCTTTCTTCCGGCTCCAGAGCTGGTGTAGGAATGGCAGGCTGGGCAATGGGCCGTGTAAACTCATTTATTCGAGGAGGGCATTCGCAAGACAATGATATTAAGCGTAGAGCCAAGAAACGTACAACGTCCAAAAAGAAGTGATATGGAAGTTAATTCTATTAGTCCTATAGCTAGTACTTGGGAGAAAGATTATACGGTTCAGTCAGTTGCAAAAGCTCCGGACAGCCGTTATAAAGTGACCAATACTATTTACACTGTTATTACCTATGACCAGAACGGAAAGCTTGATACAAGCACAAATATTCGTTATCTAGATTATATTGTATGAAGAAGCGAAGAGGCCCGCCCAAGGATAAGAAAACAAAAATACCTAAAAAGTACCTTAGCGGTACAAAAGGTAAAAAACGTGCACAACTTGCTAGTGCAATCAAACGAATTGCAAAACTCTACAAAGAAGGGAAAACAGTTCCCAAGGCCCTAATCAAAAAGCGAGTAGCTCTAGGGAAGAGAAAGAAAAGTGGCACGAAAAAAAGGTAAAAAAAGAGACTCTCGCTTAAAGAGAGCAGGAGTCTCGGGGTTTAATAAACCAAAGCGTACTCCTGGGCACGCAAAGAAGTCCCATATCGTTGTAGCTAAAGTAGGCAGTAAAATTAAGACTATTCGATTTGGCCAGAAAGGTGCTAAAACCGCAGGGAAACCTAAAGCGGGCGAAAGCGCCGCAATGAAAGCTAAGCGCAAAAGTTTTAAAGCTCGTCACGCAAAAAATATTGCTAGGGGCAAGATGTCAGCTGCATACTGGGCCGACAAGGTGAAGTGGTAATGGGAGAAGATTTAGAAAAAGCAGGTTATCACCCTGCAGATGTAAATGGTGATAATGTAGTAGATGCTGATGAAAAAGCAATGTATCTAGAGTTTAAGCGTAAAGAGTTAGAAGACCAAGATGCAATGCGAGATGCTCAACGTAGTATGACATGGTTCGCACTTGCAGGTATGCTTCTTTATCCTGCTACTGTAATGGCAACAGAGATATTTGAGCTACATCAAGCCGCCACAATCTTAGGGGATATGGCAGCAGTATACTTTGTATCTGTCGCAGGCATCGTAGCCGCGTTCTTTGGGGCACAAGCATGGAGTGGAAAGAGGTAAATGGAATTTATACTAGACATGGCAGTCACTTTCTGGCAGTGGACTATTGTTATATCACTTATACTTGTAGGATTTATAGCAAGTGTATTTGATGGACAGGGAGAAGACAGAGTAGGTTTCTATTATACTGAGATGCCTCATATGAGCCCTATTAAAATTGAAACAGCCGATAAGGGATTTTGGAAAGCAATCTGGATGTGGTTGCTCGGCGTCAGGCATTGGGAGATAACAAAGGACTTTTATTTCTCTTTGAAAGGAGAAGAGTATGTTATACCCCAAGGTTTCGAATTTGATGGTGCATCAGTACCTAAGTTTCTTGCAATGTGGCTTTCACCCACTGGCGTCCTTCTTATGGGCGGCCTTATTCACGATTATGGCTATAAGTACGGGACACTCCTAAGGAGTGATCGAACCAGCATAGGTGCAAAGTCTCAAAAATGGATGGACACATTGTTTCGAGACATCTGTATTGAGCAAAATGGATTTAAACTTTTAAACTACTTAGCATACTGGGCACTTCGTGTAGGAGGCTTTGTAGCATGGAACGGACATCGTAAGCATGAACCAAAAGATTGAGCAAAAACAAGAAGAAGAACTTGTAACTGTAGGCCTCTGGGCAAAGATAAAACACTGGTGGCGTACTCTTATTCGAGAAGAGTGGGAGCTTACAGTTTTCTTTCCCGGTGACACACATTTTTTAGAGGATGGTTCAAGAATAGAAAGTGGCTCCCCTAAAACTTATCGAGCAAAGCAATTAATAAAAATTAGTACAACTCATATTATTTTTGTAGACCTACTCGGTGTAAAACATGAAATTAAAGTTGTATCCCCCGTAGGATATGACTTGAGGAAGATATACTAATGCTAGGACTAATAAAGGCTGCGCCTCTAATACTTGTAGTAGCCGGAGGAGCTTATGCTTACCATACTACTACAGTAAGCAAGGCAGAAGCAAAAATTGCAAGACTAGAAAGCAATGCTGTAATTCTTAAAGAAAATGCAGCAAAACTTGATGCGGCATTCGAAAGTGAAAAAGCAGCAAGAGAGCGCTCAGAGCAAAACTTACAGATACAGCTAGAAGCAGTCAGTGCTTTAACAGAAAAGAATACTGAAATGCAAGCAGAGATGGATGATTATTTATCTATTTTTAAAAGACATAATTTAACTAAGCTAGCACGAGTAAAGCCCGGGCTTATAGAGCCAAGAATCAATAAGGGCACAAAAGATGTTTTTGATGCGATAGAACAAGATAGTGTAGAGGTGGAAAATGCGGATACTAACTAGTTGTTTAATAATAGTATTTTTATCTGGGTGTTCTTTTATGAAAAGTGACCCTCTGCCTACCCCCGAACCCATCATAAAAACAGTTACGGAATATAAAACACTGGAAATCTATCAGCCACAATTACCAAAAAGAATAGATTTACAGGATGTAGAATTTTTTGTAGTGACAGAAAAAAATCTCGAAGAGCAGATAGCAAGAATTTCAAAAATGCAAGATGGTACTTTTGTTATTTTTGGACTAACTCCTCAAGATTATGAAAATATGGCCTATAATCTTCAAGAACTACGCAGGTATATTCGTCAGCAAAAAGAGATTATTATCTATTACCGAGATGCGACAAAAGTAGAGCAATAAATTATGGCGGTACAGGTAAGCAGGGCTGATATAATATCAAAAGAATTGTTAGATTTACAATCTGAGACACGCTTCCTCAAATTACCAGTAACTCAGTACCTTGAATTACTAGGTGTCTCCCCGCTACCGTCCCAGGTAGCTATCATCAATGCGATTAATAACTCTAAGTATAGATTTGTATGTGCTGCAGTTAGTCGAAGACAGGGCAAAACATACATCGCGAACATAATCGGGCAACTTGTCTCTCTTGTTCCTGGTTCTAATATTCTTATAATGTCTCCTAATTACTCGCTGTCTCAGATTTCTTTTGATTTACAAAGACAATTAATTAAACACTTTGACCTTGAAGTAACAAAAGACAATGCTAAAGATAAAGTTATAGAACTTAGTAATGGGTCTACAGTTCGTATGGGTTCTGTAAATCAAGTAGACTCGTGTGTGGGAAGAAGTTACGATTTAATTATATTTGATGAGGCTGCACTTGCGGATGGGCGGGATGCTTTTAATGTAGCATTGCGTCCTACCTTAGATAAAGACAACTCTAAGGCAATCTTTATTTCCACTCCTCGAGGTAGAAATAATTGGTTCGCAGAGTTCTTTGACAGAGGCTTTAATGATGAGTTCCCAGAATGGTGCTCCATCAGAGCTGGATATCGAGACAACCCTCGAATGAGCGAGTTAGATATTGCTGAGGCCCGTAAAAGCATGTCAGAAGCTGAGTTTCGTCAAGAATACGAAGCAGATTTTAATACTTATGAGGGGCAAATTTGGGCTTTTGATCACGAACAGTGTATCTCCAATAACGAGGGGTTGGATACTACTGGTATGGATGTATTTGCGGGCCTTGATGTAGGTTATCGTGATCCTACTGCTTTTTGTGTAATTGCTTATGATTGGGATGAAGGAAAATATTACGTATTAGACGAGTACTTGGATGCCGAAAAAACAACGGAGCAGCATGCCGTTGAAATTCAAAGACGCATGCAGAAATGGGAAATAGATTATATTTACATAGATTCCGCAGCTCAGCAAACACGATTTGATTTCGCACAAAATTACGATATTCCTACAAATAACGCAAAGAAATCTCTCTTGGATGGCATCGCACACGTAGCAGGAATAGTAGACAATAACAAATTATTTGTCGACCAACGATGCGCTGAAACCCTAGCATGCTTAGATCAATATCAGTGGGACGCAAATCCAAACTTAGCAAGAGAAAAGCCAAAACACAATAGAGCTTCTCATATGGCGGATGCCTTAAGGTATGCACTATATTCATTCGAAACTGCAATGACATCGTTCTAGCGATACCTTATAAAAATAATGTTTGACAATTCATCTCCCAGAGGTTAAAATGGCAAGAATGAAAAAGCTCAAAAGAGACCCTGTGAAATACATAAGGGATCGAGCAAAATCAAAGTATGAAAAAGATGATAAATGCTACATTTGTGGATCAACCAGCTCCCTTGACTTTCATCATTTTTATTCTTTAAGTCCCTTATTGGCAAAGTGGTTGAAGGAAAAAGTAAAAGAAAGACCTTCTCACTATACAAACGAGTACATAACCATTTGGAGGGATGAATTTATAGAAAACAACTGGGCAGAGCTGTACAAATATACTGTTACTATCTGCCACGCGCATCATTTAGAACTGCATAAAATTTATGGACGTAACCCTGGACTTGGCACGGCAGAAAAACAAATGCGCTGGGTAGATATTCAAAGAGAAAAGTATGGCATGGTATGATAAATTAATTGGCAAGACGCCTGACGCGGATTATGAAAAATTAAACCCTGCTCAGCGTTACTTTGACCAAAAAGTTGAAAGCAGCAGAGAGCCGCATTTTGACTTTGAAAAAGCCTACGAAGATTTAGAGATTGTAAATCGCGGTGTCAATATGTTAGTTGATGACTGCGCAGAAGTTAACGTTAGTGTTGGTACTCAGCTTCCTATTCAAAGTGTCGTTAAAGGAATTAAAAGGTCTCGTGTAGACCTTCTTTTGAATAAGGAGCCAAATCTTTTTCAAGATATTAGTGCATTTAGACGTAATCTTCTAATTGACTTTATTATTGATGGCAACATTTTTATTTATTATGATGGAGTACATCTCTATCACTTGCCTGCAAGTAAAATGACAATTCATGCAAGTGAAACTACTTATGTAGATAAGTATACTTTTAATGAACAAATTCATTACAAGCCAAGTGAAATAATTCACATTAAAGAAAATTCTTTTCACTCTATTTATAGAGGAGTTTCAAGACTAAAGCCTGCACTTCGTACTATGGTACTTATGCAGCGTATGAGAAGTTTTCAAGATAACTTTTTTAAGAATGGGGCAGTTCCGGGATTAGTATTAAAGTCTCCTAATACCCTATCAGAAAAGATTAAAGAAAGAATGATACAATCTTGGTCTGCTCGATATAGACCTGATGCAGGAGGCCGTAGACCTTTAATTCTTGATGGTGGTATCGAGATAGATGAGATTTCAAATGTAAACTTTAAAGAATTAGACTTTCAACAAGCTATTGCAGAAAATGAAAAAATTATTTTAAAAGCATTAGGAGTTCCTCCAATTCTTTTAGACTCTGGTAACAATGCAAATCTTCGCCCAAATATGCGACTTTACTACTTGGAAACTATACTTCCAATTATTCGCAAAATAAACTTTGGATTAGAAAGATATTTTGGGTTTGAGATAACAGAAGAGGCAAGTAACATCCCGGCCCTCCAACCAGAGCTACGTGATCAAGCATCATATTATCAGGCCCTTGTAAATACTGGGATTATTAGTCCTAATGAAGCTAGAGAAGCTTTAAATATGGAACCAGTAGAGGGATATGATGAATTACGAGTACCTGCAAATATTGCAGGAAGTGCTGCAGACCCTAGTCAAGGGGGCAGACCCACAGAACAAGAAGAAGGAGAAGATTAATGGCCCGTCTTAGAGCGCGAAAGCAAATATTAGAAGCAGTATCGATGCATATGCTTGAAGCTGGTAAGCTAATGACTGCAGGAGAGTGGAAGGTAGATTCTACAGCTCCAATATCCTATGGACAACTACAAAATCATTTTTCAAGTTGGGGACGTTTAACTGGCTGTATTAAAAGAGATCATCCCGATGCTTGGGAAGAGCTTCATCGCCAGCCCGAACCTGAACCTGAACTAACACCCCCTCCGGCTCCCCTACCAAAAGAAGACCCTTTGGAAGCGTTGAGCCAGGCTGCTGAAAAAGCAGAATCTGAGAAAGAAGATGAATAAAATTTTTAATCTTACATCCACTTTTAAAGCTTTAGATGAGGATGAAGGAGGAGTTCATATCTGCGGCATGGCAAGTACTCATGATGAGGATCGTGCGAATGATATTATCATGGCAGATGCTTGGACAAAAGGTGGTCTTAGAAATTTTGAAAAGAATCCTATTATTCTTTTTAATCATGATTATAACAAGCCTATTGGACGCGCTACAGGACTTAAAGTCACTGAAAACGGTCTTGAATTAAAGGCTAAAATTTCAAAATCTGCGCCAGATAATGTAGCGCAGCTTGTAAAAGAAGGCATTCTTGGAGCTTTTTCTGTTGGTTTCCGAGTCAAGGATGCTGAACATATAACGGAAACTGACGGATTAAAGATTAAGGATGCTGAGTTGTTTGAGGTTTCAGTTGTATCTGTGCCTTGTAATCAAGCAGCTACTTTCTCTCTGGCGAAGTCATTTGACTCTATGGATGAGTATAATGAATTCAAGAAAACTTTCACCAATCGTGTAGATCTAGCCGGTCAGTCTCTGGCTAAGGATGAAAATTCATTTATAGCTAGTGAAACACCGGATGTAACGGAACAACCCGTGAACAAGGAGATCATTATGTCGGAGGTACAAACTCCCGAAGTCGACTTGGAAGCTTTTGCAAAGAAAGTAGCAGAAGAGACTGCTGCTAAGATTGCAATGAAGCAAGCCGAGCAAAAAGCTGCCGAAGAGAAGGCAGCGCAAGAAGCTGCTGAGAAAATTCAAGCAGAAGCTGAGCAACAAGCTCAACAAGAAAAACAGGTTTCATCAGCTATTCGTACTGGCATTGAGTCAGGAACTGAAAAGCTTGTTGCAGACCTGCAAGAAGACCTTACAAAGCGCAATGCAGACTTTGAAAAGACTCTTGCTAAGTATAAGACGGAACTCGAAGAGAAGAGCGAAGAACTCACTAAAATGCGTGAGTCAAAGCGTGTATTCTCTGATCGCGCTACTCCTTCAGATCTCGAGAAGCACACTGATGAGTTGGTAACAGCTCACATGCTGGGTGTCATGACTCGCAAGGGTTGGGATACTGACTATGCTCGTGATGTGCAAGAGAAGCTTGGTATTAACTATGCTACTAATGCTGGAAGCATTGATACCTCTGTCTCTACTGCTATTGAGAAAGAAATTATGCGTGAGCTGAAAGTAGCTCGCCTTTTCCGTGAGATTCCTGTAACCAGTGGCGCTACTGTACTGCCTCTGCAAACAGATACCGGTAAGGCAGCTTTTGCTATTAACGCAACTTCAGGTAACTTGGAGAACCGTCCCCAAGTCACCGCAAATCAGTACAATGCAAAAGAAGTTACTCTGAATGCATACCGTCTGGTTTCAAGCACATTCATGGATAATGACGTCGACGAGCAAGTTCTTGTTAACCTCATGCCGATGCTTGTAGAAGGTGTTGCACGTGCACACGGTCGAGCTGTTGAAGATGCAGTTCTCAACGGTGCTGGTTCAGTAACTGGCCTTGATGGTGTAGCTGCTGCTGGCGCATCTCTCGATATCTCTGATATCGCAGCTGGTGTTGCTCTTTCAGAGCTTTCCGCAGACAAGCTGCTTGCAGCTCGTGGTCTGATGGGTAAGTATGGTATCAATCCTTCTGAAATGGCATACATTGTTAGTCAAGAGTGCTACTACTCTCTCCTCGAAGATCCTAAGTTCCAGACTTTGGATGAGGTTGGTAACGATCTTGCTACTCGTATTGTCGGTGTTCTCGGTGCGGTATTCGGTACTCCCGTTATTGTATCTGAAGAAATGCCTGCTAAGGCAGCTGGTGCTCCTGCAGCATTCGCAGTTAACACTCGTAACTACGTAATTCCTCGACTCCGCGGTGTATCCGTTGAGCAGGACTATGAAGTTATGAATCAGCGTCGTGTGATTGTTGCATCTCAGTCTCTTGGGTTCCAAGAGCTCTTTGCTGGTGCAACAGGTGCAGAGCCCGCAATCAAGCTCGATTATATAGCGTAACAGCTCGTTCTATAGACTGGGGAGGTTCGCCTCCCCAAGTTTTTTACTAATACACTTATGGCTAATTTAATTACTTTACAGCAATTTAAAGACGCGGAGCAAATTCAAAATCCGCGGGATGACTTTAAGCTTCAGCGTATTATTGATTCTGTGAGTGAATTAGTAAAAAACTACTGTGGAAATTCTTTGGTTGACCACTACTCCACTAACAAAGTAGAGGAGTTTAATATTAACTGGAATACTCATATTGTACAGCTAACAGAAAGTCCTGTAAATACGATTATTTCTGTAGAGAAAAGAGACTCTGTTGCAGAAAGCTACACTGCCGTGACAACTACAGATTATTATCTGGATACATCCACGGATAGTGTGCTATATGTAGCGGGGTCTGGTTATAAAAACTGGCCAAAAGGGGCCGGAGCAGTAAAGATTACATATACTGCGGGGTATGCATCAACTCCTGCGGATCTTCAGATAGCAGTAATTGATTTAATTAACTACTACTTTAAAGACGAGCACAAAGGTAGAAAAACTCTCTCTGGAGCAACTATGGAAAATGCCCCTTCTGGAGAAGGTAAAGGATTCCCCGATCATATTAAAAGAGTCCTGGATATGTATAAAAACTTCTAATGCCTACATTATCATTTGATAAAATCTTAGAAAAGATGATCGCTGAAAAAACATATGTCAGCGCAAAAACATGGCGAAGAGCAATAGATAAAAATAAAGAAATAAGACAGAAGTTACTACTACAAAAAGAATACATAGAGAGATTTGGAGAATTTTCACGAGCAGCAAAAGACGCGGCTCGTAAAGGGGAGTATAAATTTGAATTTGAAGATAAAAGTTTTACTGCTCGCTCTGCACTCAGAACTGTAGCTGCAGTAGAGGGTAGACGAAATGAAAGTGTTGGGGGAATGGCAAATTTTCGTCAACAAAATTACATGATGAAAAGGCTTTTTCCAGAGCTTACTGAAGGACAAGAATTAGGGCATAAAAATATTTCAGTTCTTCGGGCGTCTCTTGCAATGGTCATAGATAACATGGAAACTGATGACCCTAGACGAAGCGCTTTAGTAAAGTTATTCGCAGTAGTTAAAACTATAGATGGCTTAACTGAAGACGATGAACTAAGCCTAGATGAAGTATTGGATCGATTAGAGTCAATGGCCGAGGAAGGCTTTACTGTAAAAGGAGCAATACGATCAGATATTAATATTCTTACCGGAGGAAAACAAGGCGGTAGATTAGCAAATATAACTTTCGAGTATGAAAATAGAGAATTTAATCAAGCCACTGGGTCACTAGCCGCATTAGCGGGAGAAATTTTTAAGCAGATAATCGAAGATATAGAAGTATCAAATGCTCAGTTCTGGAATGCCGTAGATATTTTAGATATAAGCGGATCACCAACAGTAGGAGATCGAATAGGTGACCAGTATTTTAATTTGATAGATCCTAAAAGAAAAGTAAAGAAAAGCTCTATGTCTAAAAGGTCTACGAAGAAAGACAAAGGAGCAGAGTTAAAGATAAAGAGAAGACGAAAAATACGACCAAAAGCACCGGTACAAAGCAACCAACAATCTGCAGCTTCTCTACCTTTACACTTGATTGGGTTAATAAATAAACAACTTCCAAGAACTTTGGAAAAGAATATGGGGCCTCCAAGACTTACAAATCAAACAGGACGATTCGCAGATTCAGTAAGACTTACAGATATGGTAGCTACACCACAGGGATTTCCAAGTATAGGATATACTTATCAAAAAGATCCGTATCAAGTATTTGAAAAAGGAGATCCGTTTGACCCTCAGTACGACCCACGAATTCTTATAGATCAATCTATACGAGAGATAGCAGCTCAATTTGCAATAGGCAGATTCTACACTAGGAGAGAGTAATGTCCATTGATCATAGATTCTACACTGGTAGAAGATCAGCAATTGTAGCCGCTTTGGTAGAAAAGTTAAAAGAAATAAATGAAACTGGAGACTTTTTAACAGATGTGTACAACAATGTTCATCCTCGTTTAAAGTTTTGGGACGAAGTAGATCAATTTCCAGCGATCCATCTGAACTCAGGATCAGAGACTCGGCAATACCAAGGCGGTGGGTACAAGGATCGCTTCTTAAATATTACGCTCAGATGCTATGTAAAGGAAACCGACGCATCTTTGGCCCTCGACGAGTTATTAGAAGACGTCGAGACTGTCATCGAAAAGAACGGAAAACTAACATATGTTGATAGGCAAGGCAGAACACAGTCAACTCATGATATAATTATTATCAGTATTAATACTGATGAAGGAGTTCTTGAACCGTTCGGAGTCGCCGAAGTACTCGTTCAGGTTCATTACTAGAAACGACAGGCACGAACAAAAGTTCACGTCCTTGTCCTTTCAATCTTTAGGAGAAATGCTATGGCAGCAACTATTCAACTAAGCCGTGATACCCATGTGTATATTGCACCTGCGGGGTCAACTGCGGTCTATTGGAAGATTCCGGTACTGGACGGGTATTCTTTCTCGCAGTCTACGGCCACAACCGAAGTAACTTTAAATGAAATGCAAGATGCTTCTGGAAATTCAAATCGTGGACGTGCAATGTTCACAAATGCTCTAGAGCCGGCAGAGTGGTCCTTTTCTACTTATGCTCGCCCAGTATTTGACACCGCTGCTCAAACTGCTGTGGAAGAGGTTCTTTGGGCTTTCTTCCTTGGGGCAAAAACTTGGGATGCTACAAATAAAGAGTGGGATCAAGACTCTAACACAAACGTAGTTGTAAACGCTCGAGGCACAACTGCAGGAAGTACTCTTGTACTTGATGCAAATGACTCAGACCGTACTGAGCTTGGCACTTTTGACCTGTATTTTGTACTAGGAGGATGTGCTCCCGGGGCTGACGAGTCAGCCTACAGTGAGGCCGCTGGGCAAACAATTTACAAAGTTGCAGGTTGTGTTGTGAATACTGCGGGCGTTGACTTTGACATTGATGGTATTACTACCATTAACTGGTCAGGTTTTGGAGCAACAGTAAGTCAAGTCGATGCTAGTTCAGCAATTGACTTCAATACCAACTCAACCGGCACCCTTGGCCGTGTGGGTGTAAATGCTACAAATAATTTCTTGCGTAATCGTATTGCATCTTTGACTATACAGCCTGATGCTGACGTTGACCAAGTTTTTGGGGAAGCAGGGGACTTGGACCAAGACGGGGACTCTTCAGCAGACTTCTTAGCATCCTATAACCTCATTCTTACTGGAGGCAGTATTAATCTTGAGAATAATATTACATTCTTGACTCCGGAAGAGCTTTGCCGAGTAAATACACCAATTGGTCACGTAACTGGCACTCGAAATATTACGGGGTCATTTACCTGTTACTTGAATGATGATAATACCGGCACAGATAATCGTAGTGCACGATTCTTTAAGGATCTTTCAACTGCTACAGGCACAACGCGTAACAAGTTTAATCTTAAGTTTACCGTTGGGGGTATTACCGCCGCTTCAGATGTAGGCCTAGCTTTTGAATTTCCAAGTGCTCATATTGATATTCCTACCCACCAAATTGAAGACGTTATTTCTTTGGAGACTAGCTTTCATGCTCTGCCTTCTACTATCACGAATGCAGACGAACTTAAAATTACCTACAAAGGTGTTGCTCCCTAAAACTAACTTCTTTTCGTTAAAAACCCACTTCGGTGGGTTTTTCTTTATGGTGTGAAAAAAAGTTCTTGACTTTTCAGCTCCCTTCGCCTATAATTACAAAATATAAATTTTACTTTTTAAAAAAGGATACAAAATGAGCGATACCCCTATTTCTTTGTCAAGTCTTTTGACGCCAAGCAAGACCGTTAGTGTAGATTTTCCAGGATATGCCGGAATGGCCATCGAGCTATGTTATCTAGGAAGAGAGGAACTAGTTAAACTACGTAAACGCTGTCTTAGTACTAAATTCAATCGTAAAACACGTCAGCCCGAAGAAGAGCTGGACGAAGATAAATTTATCGTAGAGTATTGTAGAGCAGTAATTAGAGGGTGGTCAGGGATTAAATTTCGTTACCTAGAAGAGCTTCTTTTGGTAGATGTTTCAAACCTGGATCCTAATGATGAACTTCCATATACTCAAGAGAATGCCGAGCTTCTAATGAAAAACTCCAATGTATTTGATAGTTGGGTTACGGAGGCTGTGGGCGACCTTGAAAATTTTACTGGGAGCAAGTAGAGGAAATAGACTCTCTACTTAAACGCTTTGTACAAGAGAGTGATACAAATTTTAATGTAGAAAAGTATCTGCTTGTATGTGAACAATTGGGCCAAGAACCCGATCCTACCAAAATGCCGCTCGAGCCCTCGGAGTTTCCTCCAGAGGTTCAAGTGGCATTTTTTATGCTCAGCTTATTACCAGATAGATGGGAAGGAATGAGCGGAACATATATGGGCAAAGTATGGGAGGGTATAGATTTTTATTTTGATACCTACCAAATTGAAGATAAACCTACAGTTCTTTACTTTATGAAGTCTTACGAAAGACATATAATAGAGCATCGAGCAAATAAAGCAGACGCAGAACGTAAACGATCAGAGCGTAAAAAAAGCGGTGGTAAAAACTACACCTATAATGTAAAGGGCTGATGGCTAAAAAAATACAGATTGATATTGAAGTCAATGGTAAGATGCAAAAAGCAACAGTGTCTGCCAAAAAGCTGCGACAGCAGCTTGGGGGCATTGATGAGGGCATGGGTAATGTGTCTAAATCTTCTCGTGAAGCAGACCGTAACATAAAGGGCACTGCTAATGCTTCTTCAAATGCTTCGAAGAATTTTTCAAAAATGTCTCAAGGCATGGGAGGACTTGTTGGTGCCTATGCTTCTCTCGCCGCTTCTTTGTTTGCGGTATCTGCTGCATTTAATTTCTTAAAGTCTGCTGGTGAGTTAAAATCACTACAAGCAGGTCAAGTTGCGTATGCTTCTGCTACGGGTGTGGCTCTTAAAACTCTTACAAATGATATAATCGAAGCTACAAATAGTCAAATTGCTTTTAAAGACGCGGCACAAGCTGCAGCTATTGGTACTGCCGCAGGATTAACTACAAATCAAATGGAGCGTTTAGGTAAAGCAGCTGCAGACGCATCTCAAGTTCTCGGAAGAGATGTTACAGATTCTTTTAATCGTTTAGTTCGCGGTGTTACAAAAGCAGAGCCCGAACTACTAGATGAATTAGGCATTATTCTCAGACTAGAAGATGCAACCACTGACTATGGGCTCGCACTAGGAAAAGCCGGTAAAGACTTAAACACTTTTGAACGACAACAAGCAGTTGCAAACTTTGTTTTAACCGAATCAGAGAAAAAGTACAGCGATATACTTGATATTGTAGGTAGAAGTCCCAATCAATACGCACAGTTAGGAAAAGCTTTTGATGATATAATCATGAGTGTTAAAGGTGTTGTTGATATGGTGGCAGGGCCTTTAGCTAAGGTTCTTCAAGATACTCCTGCTCTTGCTATTGCGTCTTTGGGAGTTCTTCTTTCTGGCCCTTTAAGAGCCCTTGGGTTTAGTTTTAAAGGAATTGCAGATGCCGCCAAAGATGCTGCAGTAAAACAACGAGCATTCTATGAGGGCGTTCGTGATGATGCAAATCTAGCTCGTAAGACAACTAAAGAATTTAAAAAAGATTTGCAAGGTCTAGGCAGCGCAGGTTTAGCCTCTGGAGCAAAATCAGGCATTTTAAAGTCCTTTGCCGCAGGAAGAGACTTATCAGGGGCAGAGGCTGCTAGATTTCAAGCCCAAGTAGCCCTCGCTGAAAAGAATGTTAATAGACTTGGAATTGTTACAAAGGGCGAATTTACAGGAATGAAAGTTCATATGGTTCGTGAAATGGACGAAGCGTTCATGAATATGAACTTGGAAATGGATAAGTCCCTAGGTAAAACTCAAGTTTTTGCTTTAAGAACTAAAGCTCTTTTTGCAGGCATTGGAGCCGCTGTAAAAACTATAGCTGCAGGATTAGCCGCTTCTTTTTCAAGATTGCTGAGTCTAGTATCTTATGGAGCCCTAGCATTTACAGGTTATGAAATGTATCAAGAGTTTAATAAAGCTCCTTTGACTGACGAAGAAAAACTTTTTGAAAAGCAAGCACAAGATGCAGAAAAGTTTAGAGACCGACTAGCAGATCTAAATGATGAATTTGAAAAATTCGCAGATGTTCAAAAAAGGCTTGCACAAGACGATGGTGCAAAAGTTTTTGGAAATCTTGCAAACTTTTTAGGTGCTCTTGGGGACGGCGGAACCCGAAAAATGCTAGAAGGAATAGGTGCAGGCAAAGACATCAGTATGGACGCAAGTGCTGTTGAACAGGACTTCGAGGGCACGGCTAAACTAGTAGCCGCCGGGATAGGAGGGTATGTCTTTTCTAAGGCCGGTACAGCCATCGCAAAAACCGGAAAAAACGTACTTCAACCTGTAGGTAAAGCCATCGTAGAAAATGGAAAGAAAATATTAGCTAAACCCATTGCGGCGGCAGTAGCAAAAGCAGGAGTTTCCCGTGTAGTTTCATCAGCTGCGACCTCTTTAGGAGGTTTAATAGGAACAGCTATATTACCTGGGATCGGTACTGTTTTAGGTGCCGGACTTGGTTTTGCAATAAGTACGGCCCTATCTTATATTGCCGTTGAGGAGTATCTACCTGATATACTTGATAATGCAAGAAGATCCGGTATGATTCCTGATGAAGTTTCAGGAGGGGACTCCCAAGAAAGATTAGGTAAAATACAGATATCAGAGGACGGAATAACAAGACTACAGCAAATATCAGCCACTATTACAGCTATGAAGGAGGCAACTGGTCTTACAACTGACACTTTCGATACTTTATTAGAACAAGTAAATGAATTACTGAATAGTGAGGGGCCGATCACCAGAGAACAAATAAATAACATGGTGAAAACAGAAAATGATGCGATTAAGTTAAGCAACTCTTTTGCCGCTATAGACAAAAATCAGTTAGATGCAGCAAAATCGCTAAAAGCTTATATAGCTGAAGCAGCAAAATTATCAAAAGAAGAAACAATGCTAGATCAATTGGTTCTTGCTAGAGATGGTTTAAATACTAAAATTGAACAATTCCGCTCAACCGGCGGCGAAAAAGGTGATGGTGCATATGCTGGTATGGTAGCGGACAGGGATGCATTAAATGCACAAATTGGTTTTCTGGAAACACTCGCAGATATAGAGCGCGACAAGAGAAATTTTTCTCTAGATACACAGGAAAATATTATACGCCTAGTAGGAGATGAATCTGCGGAGAAAAAAGCTCAAATACAATATCATAATGATATGCTGGCACTTGTTGAGGAACGACGAAATATAGAAGCAGATATTACGGCATTAAAAGCAAAAGAAGCACTTGCTGCAGACAATCCCAATTTCGAAGGAAGTCGGGAACAAAAAGGCATACTACAGGCATCTGAAACGCTAGAAAGAGAGAAGGAGATTAATCGGCGTCAAATGGAAGATAGAGCCAAGCAATTCATGGTACAAAATTCTCAAAATGTCGACGCTATGAAGCAAAAAGAAAAAGAACTAGGGTATCAAAAGCAGATAGTAGATGAAGCAAAAAAGCAAGTTGACCTTAGACAAAAATTATTAGACCTTGAAAAAGCTTCAGACGACCGCATGATGGATAGGGTTGAGACCGAAGAGCGCCTTAGGAATCCTTTTTACTATATTGATCAAGATAATCGTCGTGCTAAAATGGAGCTAGCCTCATTTAATAAGCGCTATGATAGCGAAAAGCAGTTAATTTTAGATCGAGGCAGAGTTGCTAAACAAGCAATTCAAGCCGAGTATGCATTACTTCGACATAGACTTAGCGTAGCACAAGCCGAAGGTTCGGCAAACAATTCGATATCTGAGGGAGAAAGTGCAGCAATAGGAAATCTAAAAACCGAATTAACTAACACAGAAAACTTAGCACAACAAGCAGCGGCAGCTTCACAAGAAGACGAACTAGAGCAGTTAGAGCATAAGAAGTTTATGCTCGAATCACAAATACAATTAACAAGCCGATTACAAGAGGCTGTAGAAGACTCTGCAATGTCAATGGAAGAAAACTTTACTAATGCTTTTGCAGCAATTATAGACGGCTCGATGAGCGGAAAAGAAGCGTTTAAGCAGTTAGCCGAGTCAATGCTGCAAGATATCTCTAGAATTATTGCTCGGTTACTAGTTCAGCAAATGATTATGTCTACTATGAATATGATTGGAGGGTTTTTAGGAGTTCCAGCACTTGGACCTCTCCCCGGCGCTGCTGGCGGATCGATTGGGGCCGCTGCTGGCGGTGCCGTCGCTCCTGTCAGATACGGCGGAATTATAGATTCTAAGGGCCTGCGATACGGTGGTATTGCAGATAAAGGCTACGAGATAGGAGGAATCGCTAGGGGCTCAGATGCAGGCTATATGGCAATGCTTCATGGTACCGAAGCTGTAGTACCTCTTCCAAATGGTCGTTCAATACCTGTTGAGCTCGCAGGCGGGGGTGCTCAAACAAATAACGTAAGCGTAAATGTCAATGTTAATAATGATGGAAGCGCAGAAACAACAAGCGAAGGAGAATCTAGAGAAATGGGAAGAGCAATTGCCGCCGCCGTGCAGCGAGAGATACAATCACAGAAGCGCCCGGGCGGACTACTTAGTCCGTATGGAGCACGATAATGTCAGCTCAATTTCAATTCACAATTCCGGCAGCAATTACAGGGGGCTCTGACCAAGTAGTTACAGCGGATAGGGGACTCTCAAGAAATACTGTACCTAGAGTCCTTGTAGCTAGATTTGGCGATGGGTACGAACAAAGAGTTGCAGACGGAGTAAATGCAAAAGACCAGACTTTTATGATTACTTTTAATAATAGGGCAGCAGCAGATATTTATAATATTGAAAAGTTTTTTAATGAAAACACTGGAAAAGCATTTACCTTTACTGTGGCAGATAAAGCGGGAAATACAGCTCAAAAAGTAGTTTGTGAGGACTATAATATTACTTATATTTCTGAAAATTTTCATTCTATAACAGCAAACCTACGAAGAGTATATGAGCCATGAGCACAAAAAGAATAACCTTAGCGGGGGATAACTCTCCAAGTAATAACGTAACTGTAGATGACACCCTAGAAGCAACTTTTTCTAGGGGTGGGCATCCTATTACACTAGACGGAACACCTACAAATTGCACAGTTTCTCCCTCTAGCGTTGCCTCTGGAACCGCAGTATTTACAGCGGATTTTAGCTCTAGCACTTTAAATTCTGCGTTCTCGTTTAAATTAAAAAACGATGGGCCAAATATTGATCAATCAGACTTTAGCGTTGGTACTGCGGATAGTACTGTTCAATATACCACTGCTACAGCGGGATTTACTGACTGGACTAGAAACTCTTCAACTTACTATAATACATACAGTACTCTTTTTGGAGCAACTTTACCTTTCGCTAGTACTACCACTCAGATAACTGCAAGCCAGTCTTCCTCTACTATACAGACTGACCCCGTTACGGGCGAGCCTGCATTAAGGCTTTACGCGGGTGTAACAATTACTCCCTACTACACTCAATTTGGCGCTCGACGAGTAATAAATCAAATAAATTATAGTGAGAGCTTTAATCTAGCGGTAGGGGAAAAAGTAGAAATTGATAGTTTCTCTCCTGATGGCACAGGGGGATTTAGAGCATATTTACTTGATGTAACCAATGGGGTTTGGTATGGTCTTAACGGCGTTGGAGTCGGCACGACAATCTCTGTAGCAAGCACTTATAGAATTGTGTTGCTCAATGGAACGTACCATATTACTGGTGACTCTGTTGAAAATGAAATAACGTGGATTAGAGGATTTTCTTTTTATGATGCTAATGGCATCGAGAGTACAAGTATAACAGTATCTGGGGTTGTTTCGGAGTCTCCAAGCGAAATTATTAAAACTAGTCAAGTACAAGAAACGGGAGATGCACTAGTTTATCTTTTTGAGTTAAAATTGCCAGAGCCTCGTTCTACAACTTTATTTTTCCATGATGGTTTAAACTTTGATTCGGGCACAGGTAAAAATATATACTTTTCATCTAAAGACGGTACTTCCCTAAATGAGTACATAGCGTTTCCCATTACTATAGATGGAATAGAAACAAAAGCTGGAGGGGGCTCAAACAGGCCCACTTTAGCAATGGCAAATATTCCCGTATTAAGTAGAACGCTCGCAAATAATACGGATGGTACAGATGATGAAACAAATCTTGAGCAAATTTTTACAGATGAAGGTATGGGCAGCGCAGAGGACTTTTTAGGGGGTACTTTGACCTATAGAAGTACTTTGTTAAAACATACACTTGATAGCTCAGGAGCTCCTTCTTTTCCCATTGAATATCCTTCTTATACTTACACCTTGGACAGAATTTCCAGAGAAGAAAGTACCTCTATTCAATTCGAGTTAGCAACTCCAGCAGATTTAGATAACGTAATGCTGCCCAATAGAAGAGCTGTAGGTAAGTATTGTTCCTGGGAATACCAAGGAGCCTTATACAAGAGAGGGGGCTGTACTGTTCCTGCAAATTCGCTTGAAATATTTTTTGATGAAGACGATAGACTTATTACAGCAAATATAAATGCTACTACTGGCTCTTTCTATATTCCAACTTGGGGCACACAATACTCAGGGTATTCAGCTGGAGATAAAGTAAAAAAAATATTTTCAGGAGCTGCAGGAGGTTGGAGAATTTATGAAGCAATTATAGCAGTTCCCCAAGGGAAAGATCCTGAAACAAATTCGTATTATTGGAAAAGACTCGACGTATGCGGTAAAAGAATTAGATCTTGTAAAATGAGATTTCACAGCATAGTTAACACTTTTACTTCCGGTCAGGCGGGCACAATTGTCTCAGATGCAACTCAGTTTGACAGTAGTAGGTCTTTGCCTTTTGGCGGATTTCCTGGATCAAAGAAATTTAAATGATAGATGAAATATATAAGCACTTCGAAGAAGAGTACCCACGAGAAGGCTGTGGTGTAATTATCGAAGGAGATAAATTCATTCCCTGTAAAAATATTGCAGAGGATAATTACAGTTTTAAATTTTGTCCAGAAGAATATATAAGTTTAGTAATGAAGTATAAAATTAAAGCAATCGTACACGATCATGTAGATGCACCAAATACACCTTCAGAAACAGATTTAAATAATTGCAAAGTACTAAATTTACCGTATTATATTTTTACATACCCAGATATGTCGTTAAACATAGTAGACCCTAAGGAGGTTTAAAATGCTACGAACAGTACACTTAGAGGGAGAGCTCGGAGAAAAATTTGGATTTCAAAGACAAATTGAAGCTGACTCTTTTAAAGATGTTCTTCTCTGTTTGCAAGCAAACTTTGAAGATTTCAGACAATACTTAGCAGACTGCTATGAAAAAGAAATTTATTTTATTTGGAAAATAAATAAGGAAGAGTTAAGTAATCCAGAAGAATTGCTTTTACAGTACCCTGTAGGGGACATGGTGATTAGTCCTGTTCCTGCTGGAGCTTTCCTTAAGTCCGCTCTTAAAGCTCTAGCAGGGCTGGCTCTTACTCTTATAGGAGGAGGGTTGCTTCTAGCAGGGGGAAAGGTACTATTAGGGAGTCTCGCATTTTTGGCAGGTCAATATCTATTTTCAATGGGTATGTACGAACTTTTATCAGAAGACCCATCGACAGATGCAAATGATGATGTTTCTCATCTATTTTCGGGAGCAGAGCAGAATATTAGCGCTGACGATCCTATTCCTGTATGTTACGGAAGACTACGCATTCCAGGTCGCCCAATAAGTTTTGAAATTCGTAATGAAGATGGTTTTATTGCAAGCTCGACAGGAAATAATACCAATAGAGCATCAGTACTCAGTGCGAGGAAAGCGGCCGCCGCTTCCAACGGGACCGGCTGATGGGCCTGATCAAAGATGTAATGCAGGCCATGCGTGACCAGAGCAAGGAACCCTCGTCTGATGCATATTCAGGCTCAATTGGTCAAAATATATCTGCTACAGATCTTTTATGTGAAGGGCCTATACATGGACTGGTAGACGGGGCGGCTTCTCTCTACTTAGATAATAATCCCGCGTTACAAGCAAGGCTAAAATCTTTTGCTCCGAGCAGAAACGAAGAAGGTAGCGATGAGTCCGGAACTATTACTTTTTCTAATGGAGTAGTAGGAACTGTAGATAATAATACTTTTATACCCGACAACTTAACTAATAGTGCAAGCTCTCCTCGTAAGCTTCGATTAATTGATCCTACACCGCTTTATGTTACTTTAGGCACTTTAAGTACGAGTACCTCTTATTATAGTATCCTTGTATCAGGCACAGGGTTTTCTGCAGCTGACCATGCGACCGTAATCGGAATGCGAGAAACCGTTCTGGTACTAGAGAGCACAGTAATTCTCGGATCGTTTTTCGTAGTTAGTCCGACTACTGGTGTTTTTATATGGGGCATGGGGGGTCCTATCCTTGACGTTGATAATGAGGCCGCCCCGGGCAAGCCCGGCTCCATAAAAGTTGTGCATGTTGCGACTGTTACAGATATAAACCCTTCTGCGAACACGATTACTGTTTCTAGTACTGATATATCAGGGAGCCCTCAGTCTTTTAATGGCACTTATGGCTTTTATTTAGGTGAGTCAGGGTATTTTAATGCTAGTGAAGGTAGCACAGGCTCAAGCACCTTTAATCCTGATGCAGTAACAGGGAAAATTGATAATCTATATGTTCAAGAAAATACAGGATGGCTAGATCAAGAACCTATACGAGATGTTGGTGGAGTAGGAGGAGCTGTCGTAGTACAAGGCTCTACTAGCGGAGTTAACTTACCGACATTAAAGATACTTAATCCTGCCAATGCCGCAGCAAATGGTGTAACTTTATTTGATACTAATGGCATGCCTAATATTTCTGATAATGGAGATTACCCAGGTACTCCTGATTTTAGTGATACAAATTCGTCCCCTACTATACTTAACAGTTCTGACTTTGGACTAGATACTGCTGCTAAGATTGGAGAAGCAGACAAAGTTAAATTTGACATTACCTACCCTCAAGGAATATTTAGTCAAGACCAAGAAAAAGGGGATCGGCACACAAACTACGCTTTTTATGACATAAAAATAGAATTTCAAATTAATGGTGGAACAACTTGGCAAAATCCTGTTGAGCCTTTTGGAGGCCTTGTAAAACATAAGGGTAAAAAACAATCTGCTCTAAATTTTCAACATCAAGTTGACTTAGAGGTGTATAGAAGCTTAAACTTTACAAATTTCAGAATAAAAATAATAAGAGTTACTCGACACATTGGCCTACCTGTAGTTTCAATGGGAGGTATAGATACTAATAGATTTAATACAAATAAACAAAGATATACTGTTTTACTTAAATCGCAAGTAGACAATTTACAAGCAATTAACGAGGATAAATTTAGTTATCCTTATTCTGCTATTGTTAACTCTACTTTTTCCTCTCGTAGCTTTAAAGATCCGCCCAAAAGAAGTTATGATATTAAGGGAAAGCTTGTTAAAATACCCAGTGCATATACCCCTAGAGACTCTGCTCCTCTAGGAAGGGCTGTCTATGGTAATTTTTGGGATGGAACTTTTAAGAGTGACCTTTGTTATACAGACAACCCTGCATGGATTTTTTATGATATTGTTACAAACAATAGATACGGGGCGGGAAAGTGGATTAAAGAATCCGATATAGACAAGTATGCTCTTTATCGTATCTCTAAATTTTGTGACGAATTGGTAGATAGTAATGATACTATACCTGCTACTTTTGGAAAGAGAGGAGAGTTCTATAAAATTGTCTCTCTTGGAAGCACGGACTGGAATGAGGTTGCAGGAACCTCAGGAGTAACTTATGGAGTAACTGGAGTATTTCGTTTAAAAGCTGTGCCTTCAACAGGAACAGGAGAAATGAGCCGGTTGGAACCTAGATTTAGTATGAATATTCTTTTAACTAAATCTTTGCCTGTTTATAAAGTTTTAAAAGACATGTGTAGTGCTTTTACTTCTATGCTATATTGGATGGATGGTCAGCTTACTGTTGTTCAAGACACTCCTCAAGAGCCTGTAGCGGTTTTTGCAAAGGCAAATGTTATAGACGGTAGCTTTACTTATGAAAGCTCTTCTGTAAAAAATAGGCCAAATCAAATAGTTGTAAACTGGAATGACCCTACAATTGACTACGAGCTTAGTCCTCTTATTGTAGAGGATAGCGCAGATATAGTAAAACAGAACAAAGTTATTACAGAGGAGTGCGTAGCATACGGCTGTACGTCTGAGTCTCAAGCAATTCGTTATGGAAAATGGAAACTTTGGACGGCACAAAATCAAAAAGAAATAGTATATTTTAATACTTCATTAGAAGGGAGCTACGTACGCCCAGGAGATATAATAAGTGTACAAGACTCAGATAGAAGGGGGGTACAGTTTGGGGGTAGAATTCAAAGCTCCACAAACAGCTCTGTTACTCTTGACAGATCTATAACACTAACAGGGGGCACTTATAAGATTTTTGTCGTATCTACAGCTCCTGGGGCAATTTATACTGGATCTGTTGATATAGCTATAAATGGAGTCACTTATAGTAGAGGGGATTTACTGCCTGAGGCGTATATTTACATGGATACAAACGCTAACGGAGTTCGAGATACTCTAACCTTATTGAGTCTAGACGAAGAATCCTTAGCATCTAATGCTTTTGCTGCTAACGGCGAACCCCTTTCTGTAGAGTGGAAGCCTTATATTACTGCAGAAGGTCATCAAATTACTCAAACTTCAGGTTCTGTCACAACAGTTAGTTTAGTTGGCTCTAATACTTTTACTACTATTCCCACTGCGGGAGCCGTTTGGACTATAAAAGAGATAGGAGGTGCTGGTAGCGCTAAAGACTATAAAGTGCTAAATATAGACAAGGCAGAAAAGAATATATACTCTATTACTGCGGCAGAGCACTATAACGAGAAATTTACAGCCGTTGAAGGGCAGTATGATTTAGGTAATGTGCCTACAAATTCTGACGCGCCTGAACAAGAGCCTGACGAAATACCTCCACCTACAAACTTACTTGTAGCTCCTTCGGGCCCCACAGCTTTTCCAGATACCAGCTTACTTCTTACATTTACTCCTCCAGAGACTAATTTTGTCGCGGCATTTCAAATTCTAACAAATATTGATGATATTGGAATGTTTACACAAACCGAAACACATAAAGAGTTTACAGGAATAATTGCTAATAAATATTCTTTTAAAGTACGAACAATGTCCCCAAAGGGAGCCGTTTCAGAGTGGGCAGAGACCGAGTACTCCGCAACAAGTCCTAGTGTCGGAACAGAAAATCCTGATAATGTCCATGGGATCAAAAAGTGGATTACAGCCTCCAAAGAAGCGGAGATAGTGCGAGATATATCAGATACTACAAATGAAAAGTATAGTATAAGCTCTCCTTATTTTGTCGTAGAAGTTTATCAGAAAAATAATACATCTCCGGAGTATGCATACTATCATTGGAATACTACAGGCAATCTTCTGCAGACATCTACTAATGCTACTACAGGGCTTCCTAATGGGGGCGAGAATGCTATTGCAGCCCAAAATGTACCTGCAGCAGCTCTCTCAACTACTGTGGTCAGGGCAGAGGATCCTGCCACAAATAAAGTATATGAGTATAAAGCGAGTACTTTTGTAGCTAATGGCCCTAGACACGGAGCGACTGCAGGAGAAGTTCATAAATTTTATAAAATTACATCTAATAGGTCTGAGGGCGCGTATGGGGAAGAAGTTTTTAGATTTAAAAATTATCCTGTTCAAATTGCGCAAAGAGAGGCTCCTGATAGCTTTAAAGTCATTACAACTGAAGCCCCAAACGGCAAAGTAGACCTATCAAGTGTTGTAGATGATGATTCACGAGAGTTGTATGTTATATTTGACTATAGTGTGCCTAAATTATTCTTAGGAGAATGGGATACTAAGGCAAATGGAGATGGCCCCGCTTTTTGGAGAGATGCTAATGATACCATGCCTAACGCATGGACAGCCCTTACAGTAACTTCAGCATATGTGACACGTGATACAAATAAGTTAATCGGAACAGGAACAGCTTTTAGTTCAGAAGTTCAAGTAGGAGATGTTATTAGTTTAGCAAACTTAACTACTTTGCCCGAAAATACACTAGGAGACGCTGCAATAGTCACAAATGTAATGTCAGATACACAACTTACTATAGACAGGACGTTTACAGCGACCAAAACTTTAACTAATTTATATGTTCCTGTTTTTAGACCCGATATAAATAATGATGCTATTGCAGCTGATATTTCGAGACCTACATAATGACAACTACAACTGATATAAAATTTGAGTTCTATATAGAAGGTACCTCTGATCAAGATACTTCTACTTCTTTGAGCCCCGCTGATGCCACAGACTTAGGGCTAAATGCCGGAGTCGTTGTAGATCAATTAGGCGGCGGTATAACCTTCAATAACGCTGGTAGCATAAAAGGCGGAAAGACTGACTGGGACGTAGGTATAGGTTTCTGGTTAGGTTATCAGCCTGATGCTTACAAAGTTGCAATAGGCGACCCGGCGGAAGAGAAGATAACTTGGGACGGAAGTGACCTAGTACTAGATATAGACGCCTCCCATTTAACAATTAACGGGGGGACCGCAGGACAACTACTGTCAGTAGATAGTAATGGCGTAGCAACTTTTGTAAGTTTAGCTTTAGGGGACTTAACAGACGTATCTAATGCTACTCCTGCAACTAATCAAGTTCTTGGGTGGAGCGGTACAGAATGGCAGCCCCAAAATGCTTCATCAACTTTTAGTTTAGCCTTAGAGGATTTAACAAACGTATCTAATGCTGCTCCTTCAACTAATCAAGTTCTTGGGTGGAGCGGTACAGAATGGCAGCCCCAAAATGCTTCATCAACTTTTAGTTTAGCATTTGAAGACTTAAGTAATGCAATTGGCTCAACGCCGCAAATAAATGATATCTGGATGAAGACAGGCGCATCTGGGTATGAGCCCACTCAGTTTGTACTACAAAACATGGCTAATGTAAATTTCAGCTCAGGCCCCGCAAACGATGATTTATTACAATATAATAGCACTACTCAAAAATGGGAAAATGTTGCCCCCTCAAGTTTGAGCAGCAGCCTGCAGCAAACTATAGCTGAGCATACCGATGTAACTTTCTCTAGCTTATCCAGTGGAGAGGTACTGTGGTATGATGCTAGTAGTACACTTTGGAGGGATGGGTATTATAAGCTAAGCCTCCAAAGTATTACTGGTAGTAATAATAAAGGACTTCAGCTTGTTGACCCCGGGGGAAATTCGTCTATATTCCAAAAGATTGAGTTTGAACCTGGAGACGGTATAGGCCTTGGTCATACTGGTAGTACGCTTGAAATTTCAAGTAGTGTTCTTGCATTTAAAACAATAGCAGTAGCTGGTCAAAGTGATATAGTGGCGGATACATTTGACGATACTCTCACTTTTGTAGCTGGGTCAAATATAGTTTTAACCACCACTCCGAACAACGATAGTCTGACTATAACATCCACTGGAGGAGTTGGCGCATTAAATGATTTAACAAATGTCTCGACAACTCCTTCAAATGGCGATGTATTGTACTATCAATCATCCAATACCGCTTGGAATTCAGGACAATATCGACTCACGGCATCGGATGCTCCAACTGGAAACAATAAACAGATTTTACTTGTAAACCCAGCTGGCAGCTACAGCGGGAGTACCGGGCAAATAAATTTAGAGCCAGGAGCAGGCATAAATATAGGAAGAAATGGCCAGACTTTATCTATAAGCAGCACTGCTGCTACTGAAGCTTTTAAAACAATAGCAGTATCTGGTCAAAGTAACGTAGTTGCAGATTCTGCTGCAGATACTCTTACTCTTGTAGCGGGAACTGGGATTACTCTAACAACCTCTCCAACCAACGATAGTGTTACTATAACATCAACCGGTACTAGTGGAGGCGCTACTGAAGCATTTAAAACAATAGCAATAGCTGGCCAAAGTGATGTAGTTGCAGATTCTGCTGCAGATACTCTTACTCTTATAGCGGGAACTGGGGTCGCTTTAACCACCTCTCCGAACAACGATAGTGTGACCATATCCGCAGGCGAGGGCGCTGCCGAAGCATTTAAAACAATAGCAGTATCTGGTCAAAGTAACGTAGTTGCAGATTCTGCTGCAGATACTCTTAATCTTGTAGCAGGGTCAAATATGACTATAACAACAAATGCTACTGGAGATTCGATTACTTTTGCAGCTAGTGGTGGGAGCGGCGGCGGCGACGCATTTAGAACAATAGCAGTATCCGGTCAAAGTGATGTAGTTGCAGATTCTGCTGCAGATACTCTTACTCTTGTAGCAGGGTCAAATATGACTATAACAACAAATGCTACTGGAGATTCGATTACTTTTACAGCCCTGAACACACAGAACGATGACTCTCTTATTACAGATGCAGATGGGGATACTAAAATCACTGTAGAAGCTTCACCTGATGAAGATAAAATTAGATTGCGTACAAGCGGCTATCAAAGAATGCTTATTGACGAGGAGGGTAACGTTATTATTTCTGACACCTCTGAAAACTACGCGGGCGCAAGGCTCACTGTCAACGCATTCCCCTCTCAAGTTTGGGGCTACCCTATGTTTCAACTTGGTCAAGAGTCATTCTCGGCTGGCGGGCTATACTCTATCGGGATGGGGTACACGTCTTCAACATACGACAAGCCGCCCGTGCAGATTGGTGCTAAGACCTTGTCCTCGTCTGGCGGTACTACAGCCGATATTGTTTTTGGTACAAGAAGCGTAACAACAAACACGGCTGCCACAGAACGGATAAGAATTCTAAACACTGGTGGAATTACTTTTGATGGGGAGACAACCTCGCCCCATGCTTTAGATGACTATCAGGAAGGTACTTGGACCCCTCGCTTTGCTGATGCAATATCAGGAGGAAACTACGTAACAGCAGGCACTCAGGCTCTCGGTACTTATACAAAAATAGGGGACATTGTTCATTTATCGTGTCCTGCACAAAATATAAATCCATCGGGCCTAACTACAAGCAATGTTTTATACGTTACAAACTTTCCATTTACAGTATCGAGCTCTCATCTTCAAGTTCCATGTACCTCTATTAACTTTAGTAGTTATGCTGTTTCAAACATGAGTGGGGCGTACTTTATGGCACAACCCGGACAGACTTACGGGCGCGTTATTCTTCCAGAGGCAGCTGGGAATGGGATGGGTCTTGATTCAGAACTAACTGTAGGGGATATTCTTAGAACTAGTGCTCCTTATACAGCAGTAAGATGGAGCCTCACTTATAAAGCAGCATAAAGGAGAATAAAATGTCGCTTACAAAAACAATAACCAAAGATAAAATAGAAATTGTACACGCTCGAGATGTTGAGGACAACGCAGTTGTGAATGTGCATGTACGAGAAAAAACAGAAATATCAGAAAACGGAACAATAATTAGCACCACATTTCACCGATACACAATAACACAAGGAGATGATTACACCGGCGAACCAACACAAGTTAGAGCAGTCTGTGATGCAGCGTGGCCATCTTAAAATACCACCCCTAAGAAAAATAGATCTTGACATTTTATGTCGGTATTGGTATAATCATTCTAATTAAATATTAAAAGCCTCTTCAAGGAGTACGTTGAAATCTAATGGATATAATTCAAGTAGTAAAAGGCGACACAGGCCCTCAGCTTAGAGCAACTGTAACTCGTTCAGATACAGGAGCTGCCTTTGTAGGTTCATCAACTACAAATTTACGTATTCGTAAAAAAGGAACTTCTACTATAATTTCAACTATTCCTTTAGATACTATAGAATCATCTCTTTCTGTAGGAAGTTTGGTATTTCCATTGAGTAGTTTTTTAACAGATTCTGCAACAACTGATGGATTTTATGAAGCAGAAATAGAGTTTACTTTATCCGATGGTCAAATAATGAGCGTATTTGAACTAATTGATATTAAGGTTAGAGATGACTTTTAATTATGAAAAAAAGTTTTATTTATACAATGAAGCCCAACTTAGGGAATTTTCCTGAGTTAAAATCGGTTAAAGCGAATACCCCTATTGCAAAATCTATGGTATTGGATACTCCACGGTCTGTAAATATGCTTGGGAATGTTCCTTTATTAAAAAGCTCGGAGGTAGTACACCCAAGTATGAGGATTTAAAATGTCACTAGATAGCAAGATTTCAATTTTACTATCTCAGCTGAAGAATAATCCTGAATTACTTAATAGAAATACAAATTCTGCAAGGCTAGAAGACGTTACAGTTCCTAATGAGCCTTTATTTGCAGGAATAACAGGAAATATGCCCACACTTCTAGGGGCGGCTTCCTTGATAAATGATCCCAACTTGTTTAATGTAAAGCTGGATCTATTTATTTTATTGAAAGAACAGCTTACAAGTAGTTTAAAACTAATTGATATTCTTTCAATCTCTCAAGATAAAGCATTCAAAGAGGTATTAGTAGGTAGGGAAGAAGCTAGAAAAAGTGTAGTAAGGCCCTTAGAAAGTATAGTAGAAATAGATCAATTCATAAAGTTTCTAAGAACCTTTAATTTAACAGATTCTTTAACTATAAATGAATCAAAAACTTTAAAAAGTACTAAAAGCTTAGTAACATCATTAAAAACTTTAGATGGTTTAAGTAAGAAAGCCTCGATTAAAAGATCGGAACTTTTAGATTTATTAGATGAAATAATTATAAAGAGAACTGCAAGAGTTAAACCTATAGAGACTATTAGGCTTGCAGATGTAATCAAAGTACCAAAAGCAAAGTTTGAAGCAGATAAACTAACTATAAGAGATTTTACCCCCGCATTTAAAACTAACATAGAAAATCATAAAGATTTAGTAGCTTTAAATGCAGTATTTAAAGATATAAAGCAAATAAAGGTTTTACAAGAAGATGTACGAACAAAAAGTTTTACACTAAACCCCAAAGCTTTTGTTCTTACTAATAGACTTAGTGCAAAGTCTAGAGTTAAATTAAATTTTTCTTTTGATGTACCAAATGAGCAAATTAAACTTTTTGATATAACAACAAAAGATACTGGTGTTAAAAAACAATCTGCTTTTTCTGCGCGCACAAATGCATTAGTATCAAAATTTTTACTAAGCAAAGATACAGCAGCTACAAAATCAAAACATCAGCTAAAAACTATTACAGAAAAAAATGATTTAGTAGTGGCATCTATTGATAAATTTTTCAAAGTAAATAGACTTTTATTTGAAACGTATAATATTAGAGATGGAATAATTAAACCTGCAAAATTCAAACAAGCTGTAGATAATTTGGCATCGTTTAGTAACACTTCAAAAAAGTTTGATAAGCCGATAAATGATATAGTCGATTTAATTATAAAAACATCTTTAAATCCAAATCTAGCAGAAAAAGATCAGATAAACATTTTAAATTCTATACTAACTCCCAGGGCAAAAATTAATACAGAAAGACTAGAAATTAGTGAATTTATTAAACTAGGGTCTCCATTTAGACTTCTTGAAGTATTTGATATAATAGACATAAATATAGCTAGGTTTTTAAAGAAATACATAATACGCCCAGAAGCAGTAAAAGCCCTTGATAATTTAATAGAAGCTAAAAGTTTAATTTCTACTACTCAAGTAGGGGTACGATCAAGAGATAGAGATGCTGGTGGAATAGGAGATGTATTTTTTAGTCTTGGACGAAAGATAGTAGATTTAGTATATATTATTGACAAAGTAAAAAAAGAGGCTAAACTACCTAGAAAAGAGAGACTAAAAATACAAGACTCAAGTCTAGAAGGTCGATCTAAATTAATTTTATCAAGAATTTTTGCAGATGACGACAAGCGCGGAACTTTAGTAGGAAAGGCTCTTATATCATTCACAGTCGGGATAGAAGATAATAGACATGCACATTTCTTAAGAACTACTAAATCTGAAAAACTAAAGACGCGAAGCTTTACAGTAACACCTGCATTTGCAGAACAAATAACAGAAAGATTTTTAGTGAATGATAGTTTTAACCCTTATCTATTTCATACAGTAAAAGAAGTTAGAGTTGAGTTAAAAGATATATTGCTGAAAAAATTTCAAGAAAAAGGTATTAGAGACACACTCTCTTCTTCAGAAAAAGGTTATGTTTGGATGAGGGATGAAGAGTACATGAGAGGAGCATATTTTTTACAGCCATATGTTGCTACAATACCCCCCGGCAGATCACGCCAATTTTAAAGGAGAACCTAAATGTATATAGACGATTGTCGCTTAAAAGGTGTTGTAAACCTAGTCCTTCGTGATAAAGATGGAAAGGTAAAGCAACACAAAACAATTCGTAATAAAGTTACGAAAGATGGTATTGCTCACATTATCGGTCGTATGATTGATGATGGACAAGACCGCGCAGGCAAGCATAAAATGCCCCGAATGATGAGCCATATGGCAATCGGAATCGGAGCTGCTGCTCGTTCTAACAAAGATCGATATGACCATGAGTCGTTTGATGCCCTGCCACAAGTCTTAGGAATTAGTGATAGTGGAGGTACTCAAGCGAACCTAAAAACCGCAAGAAAGCAGGCAGCTATTCCAAAATCATATGATCGCAGACTTCAAGATGAGAGAGGCTTTCGTGTTCAGCTTATGAAAGACACTACTCTTGCAGGTGATTATACACCACTTATAAATGTGCATCTTGAGCGCGATGGTACAACTGCAATGCACGCTACCGATGGGTCAGGAAATAGCCAACTTATTTTTACAACAGGTAGTGCAGGGGGAGACACATTAAAGCGTCTAAGAAAGGGTCTTCAAATAACCGGCCTTACCGGAGGGACTTCAAATACTGGCCCTACGGGCGGCAGTTCGGATAATGTTAAAAATGTTCAAACTATAAAAATTGCCAAGATTGAGTCTGGAGTTCCTAACTCTACTGCTTCACGCCTAACTTTAGATGGAACTTTAGCTTCCCCTCCGGGGGGTACCGTAACTGATATTCATCTTGATGTAGAATATGTTGATGCTGTTACTTTAACAAATTATACTATCAGCCCCGCACATCCAACGCACGACGCCGTACGTTCAGTATACGAAGCTCCAACTGCATATAGTATTAAAACAGGGCCTTTTGCTGCTGCATCACTTAGAAGCAGTAATATAGGTGCACCAAATGCTGCGTATTTAGAAGACGGGAAAGCAATGCTAGGAATTACTCGAGGACAAATTGGTGCTTTTTATGAGAGAGAACTAGAGTACAATATTCGACTTACTCATACTGATGATGATGGTCTTCCTATTGATTTAGCTCAATTTCCTAACGGAAATAGTAATAAACCTACTACTGTTGATGAAGCTGGTTTCGCAATTCTTGACTCGGGAGTAGCTAGATTTCCTTTTGTAGGCGCTGAGGAGGACAAGCCTTCTGGTACCACAACTGTGGGAGCTGCTACTAGCATTGGCTCAAATACTGCGACGACTCGTGGCACAGAGTTCGTTCAATTCGGTACAGCAGTGGATGGTATTTTTCAAGGAGCATTAGTAGGCTCAAGTATTGTTGCAAATAGCGCAGACGGTACTGCAGAAGGCTATCCACCTGAAGAAAATAACTATGGACTTGCTGGAGGTTTGAACATTATTGGAACTGGTGTAGATGCTGTAGCATCTACATTTAGTGCGGCATTGGCCTATAATTTTGCAGGAGGGACATATGCTCCAAACGCTGTGGCGGGTGCAAAGAAAAACGGCGATCGAATTGTATATATTGCTACATTTAAAGAAAATAATCCTCGTCCCGAGCAAGATTATGATCATTTTACGTCTCCTCCCAGCATTAAAGCTCCCTTGAACCGTATCTATCCTATTACAGAGGCAGGTATTTTTAATAAGCATGTGCCTGATATTGGAGTTTTTGACGTTGGAGATCGTTCGTATACAAGCTCTGATGGATCTACTTCGGAGTTGGCTCATATTGATGCGAGATCAAATACAGCAACAGGAACTACTATTGATTATACTCTAACAAGTGGTACGGACCATAATCCTGTTGAAGGTGTTTTAACTCAGGATGGTAAATCAATTACTGCTGCAGCTTTTGGCTTTACTAAGGGGCCCCTGACTCAAACAATGCTGTGTCGTACAACTTTCGATCCAGTTAATAAAGCAACCGCAGATACTCTGCAAATTACTTGGTCAGTTCAACTTCAAGATTTGACATAAGTAAAGAAGACGTTTAATGTCGCATCCTAGAACTTCCTCAAGCCTGCCCGCTAATGGAGCGGGCAGTCCTGTAACAGTCGATGGCATTACATATGTCTGGAATACTGTTACAGGTCGTTGGGAAACACAAATTAGTAAGAATATTAATATTGTTACTAAAGACACAGATGCCAATTATGTAATACCCCCTTCTTCTTTTAGTGGCTCTCTTACATCTAAAGAGGCCCAGCCTGTTACGCATAAGCCAAATGAAGAATTACTAACAGTAATTGAGGTAGATACTAACTTTATACAGCTAAAGCAAGGTATCGCAAGTCTAGAAAGAGAACTTACTTACTGGACTCATGAAGTAGAAGAAGAAGCGGGCAGAATCAATACTATAAATAGTACTTTATTTGATTCAAACAATCAAGTAAATTTTGTCCCTAGAACAACCGGGGGTACTTTTGGGGGTATTGTTGCGGCTGCGACCCCTACATCTGCAAATCAGAATAATTCAGACGTAGTTACTACTCAGTACCTCCAGAGAGAGTTTGGGACTTTAAATAGAAGTTTAATACCTAATCAAGTAGCTACTAATCTTGATCTGGGAAGCTCTTCTAATGGTTGGAGAGATATTTATGTTCAGCAAAGTATTTTGCCTGATTCATCTGCTAATATACATGCAACTGAACTAAGAACAGATCCTAATAATCCAGCTCAACAATTAACCGTACGCTATAGAGATGTAGATATTGGTTCTTTTACAAATCGTTTTAGAGATTTATATGCCCATAGCGGTAGCTTCTTTGGCGGTACAGTAACTATTGGAGACGCATCACTTTCTGAAACAACTTCGGGAGGGTTGTTAATACCCAATAATAGTTCTATTGGCACAGAAGCTAATGAGATTCCTTCTTCTTTTGCAAATACTTTAATTGATGAAAGATTTGCAGTAACTGGCCAAATATCTGAAAGACTAGTTGGAACATTTACAACATCAGGAAATATTTCTACTAATAATCCTGTAAAAATACTATCAACAGGAAAAGTAACCGCAGTAACTAGTACTACAACAAGTGACGCTTTTGTAGGTATAGCACTAGAAACAAAAAATAATAATCAAGAAATAAAAGTAGTTGTACATGGTGTTGTCGGAGGTTTCACAGGTCTAACCTCTGGAACCCCCGTCCATATAGAACAAAATGGTACAATTACTCAAACTAAAACAACTACTACCCAAAAGATAGGGGTAGCAGTATCTACAACAGAAGTATTTTTATTCTCTATTTCTAATTTAGATACTTATGTACTTGGTAAGCTAAAGATAGGTTTAGAAGACTTATCTGCCTCAGTTGCAACTCCTGGTAGTGGAAGTGGTAGTCTTTCTTACAATAATGGTACGGGTACTTTCACTTTCACTCCCCCAGACTTAAGTCCTTATGCTACTTTACAATATGTAAATCAAGAAGTAACAAGTTTAATTGATGCGGCTCCAGGGGCCCTCGATACTTTAAATGAGTTAGCAGCAGCAATAGGCGATGATGCAAATTTTTCAACAACTGTAACAAACAATTTAGCTACAAAAGCGCCTTTAGTAAGTCCTACTTTTACAGGTGCTCCTACAGCCCCTACAGCTAGTTCTACAACTAATAACACACAGCTCGCGACTACAGCTTTTGTACAAAACTTGGCAGGAGCTCAAGAAATCGGAGACTTATCTGATGTAGATATTAATAGTGTGCAGGACGGACAGGTTTTAGCATATAGTATTTCTTCTCAAAAGTTTATAAATCAAAATCAATCAGGTGTAGGCTCAGGCACAGGAGGCACAGTTAATTTTATTGTAGACGGAGGATCAGCTACAACAGTATCCAACGACATAATAATTTTTCTGGACGGAGGTAGCGCATAAATGGCGGCACGAATACAGATAAGAAGAGATACTTCCAGTAACTGGACCTCTGCTAATCCTACTTTGAATTCAGGAGAGTTGGGCCTAGAAACTAATACAAATAAAATAAAAGTTGGAAACGGTTCTACAGCTTGGAATTCTTTGGCGTACACTATTTATCCCCTCTCATTCTCTGACTTGCTTAATAAGCCTACTACTATAGCAGGTTATGGTATCACAGATGCATTTGATGGGGCTTTCAGTTCTTTAACGGGTAGACCTACTACCTTAGCGGGATATGGCATCACAGATGCGATGTCAGGAACCGCAGTACTGGAAGACCTTTCAAATGTTTCTATATCTAGCTTACTTAATAATCAGATTATAAAGTATAATGGCACAAATTTTGTAAATCATACTTTAACTTTTTCTGATATTACTTCTACCCCTACAACAGTTGCAGGGTATGGTATTACAGATGCACTAACAACTGTATCTTTTGCACAACTTACCGGCAAACCCACGACTATAGCAGGGTATGGTATCACAGATGCATTTGATGGAGTTTTTAGCTCTTTAACAGGTAGGCCTACCACTATAGCAGGGTATGGTATTACCGATGCTTTTGACGGGGCTTTTGGCTCTCTTACAGGTAAGCCTACCACTATAGCAGGATATGGTATTACCGATGCTTTTAATGGGTCATTTAGTGCTCTTACAGGTAAGCCCACCACTATAGCAGGATATGGTATTACCGATGCTTTTGATGGCACCTATAGCTCTTTAACAGGTAAGCCTACCACTATAGCAGGGTATGGTATTACCGATGCTTTTGACGGGGCTTTTGGCTCTCTTACAGGCAGGCCCACAACTTTAGCGGGATATAGCATAACAGATGCTGCGCCTTTAGCAAGCCCCGGGCTTACTGGGACTCCAACAGCTCCAACCGCTGCATTAGGTACAAATACTACTCAAATAGCCACTACTGCATTTGTGAATACAACTGTAGAAGATTCTATTGATACAAATAATACTGTATATTTTCAAGATAGTTCCCCCACTTTCTCAGCTTTTGACGAAATCTGGGTAGATACTAATGCAGGAGGCTTGTATAAATCTGTAGCCTCTGCATTAACAGCTCCCCTTGACAGCAGCATGGTAGCTAGTAATTCAGCCACTATTACTATTCCTGCTCCGGCAGCTACTGATACTAGATTAGTTTTAGGAACTGGACTACCAAGTGGTACGGTATCTTTTAATACTCCTATTTTTATAGAGTCTTTTTCTAGCACAGGATCTAATACTCCTACTCTCGGTGTAGTAACTTACGCGGACAATACTCAAGCAACAGTAAATTCAAATTCTATTAGTAGATCGGCAGGAAATGCTTTAGATACTAAAATTAAAAGTTTTACTTTTACATCTCCAGGTACGTCAAATTCTAGTAATTCTCATATTACCTTAACAGTTTCGGCACACCCGGTATGGGCACTGCAAGACTCTGATATTCAAGCAAAAGTAGATGCAGTTATTGATTCAGCTCCAAATGCTCTTAATACTTTAAATGAGCTAGCGGCGGCTCTTGGTGATGATGCAAACTTTTCTACAACTGTAACAAATAGTTTAGCAACTAAAGCACCTTTGGCTAGCCCGGCTCTTTCCGGCACTCCAACAGCGCCGACAGCAGCAGCTAGTACAAATACTACTCAGATAGCTACAACTGCATTTGTACAGACTAATCTTGCAGATAAGATAACACTAACAGATCTTAGTGTTACATCAAATAGTGCTTCCGGAAGCGGCGCACTTACTTATAATAATTCTAGCGGCGCATTTAGCTTTACGCCCCCTGATCTTAGTAGCTTTGTAAGTTCAGTATCATTTAACTCTTTAACAGGCAAACCGACAACCGTATCGGGGTATGGTATTACAGATGCTTTAACAACCGGGGCAGATGCAGACATTGGTAGTAATGATTTTATAACTACAGGTAAAGCTTACTTTGCAAATATGTTTGCTCAAACTTCAAACCTGCCTAGTGCTACTACATATCACGGTATGTTTGCCCATGTTCATGGAACAGGTGCTGCATATTTTGCTCATGCGGGTAACTGGGTAAGGCTTGCAAATCAATCCGAAGTATTTAGTGGAGTGTTTGCGGACCTTACAAGTAGGCCTACTACACTTACAGGGTATGGTATTACGGATGCTGCACCTTTAGCAAGCCCTACTTTTACAGGAGTCCCTTCAGGGCCAACAGCCGCTAGTAGCACAAATACAACTCAGTTTGCAACAACAGCTTTTGTTCAATCTGCAATAGCAGGATTTAGCGTAGGAGCAAATGTATCTGTTTCAGGGAGCGCCCCTAGTAGCCCCTCTGCGGGAGACTTATGGTTTGATGATGATGCTCTTGTACTCTATGTATATTATGCTGACGGGGATTCTAATCAATGGGTACAAACTAATCCTTCTTCGGGAGGCGGTGTATCCACTGTAGAAAGATATAAAGAAAAAACTAGTAACTATGTTGCTGTAGTAGGAGAGAAGCTAATAGTAGACACTTCTAGTGCCGTAACAATAACATTACCCGCTGCTGCATCAATTGGAGACGAGATAAGAATTATTGATGGAACAGGAAATGCTGCAACTAATAATATAACTGTGGCAAGAAATGGGCATAAAATTGAAGGTGCTACATCAAACTTAACAATCGATTTAAATAGAGCGGCCTTTGGATTAGTATACTATAATACTGCCCAAGGCTGGTTACTCACGGAGCGATAATGGCAAATTATTCAACTATAAGAGGTAGTGGCAGTGGTAGTGGGGGAGGAGTTACTGCCTACGCTAATTATGCTGCGCTTCCTACATCGGGCAACTCAGAAGGGGATCTAGGGTTTACTCAAGATACCGATGCTTTATACGTATGGGACGGCACGGCATGGGATAGAGTAGATAGTGGAGATGAATCTCCTGTAATTCTTACGGATCCACCTACAACTCATGATCTTGATGCGGGAGGCTCTACAACTTCAATATCTATGGCAGCACAAGATCCTGAAGGTTTTGATATAACTTATGGAATCGCTTATAAAACAGCTAATAACGCCCGCCCTGTGCAACTCGGAGCAGACACCACCATAAATCAAAGTACTGGTGCTTATACTTTTACCCCCAGTACAAATACAGCACATTCAGGCACATTTAGAGCACGACTAAGTGCTTCTGATGGAGCAAATGTTACCACTCGATTCGTTGATGTCGAGCTAGACTTTAGTATGGATCTACAATACCTTGTTGTTGCTGGAGGTGGCGGTGGCGGTGGAGCAGGAGGAGCCGGAGGAGGGGGCGGAGGCCTGCTTGAACAAACCATTGCTTCCACAGACAGGGGCAGGACGTACAGTATCACGGTAGGGGCCGGTGGTACAGGACAAGACGGCTGGTTTGGTAGCGCCACAGCAGGAGCTGATAGTATAATATCTTTGAGTTCAGGTAGCGGCTTTACAACTGTAACTGCAAAAGGAGGAGGTCTAGGAGGCTCAAATGGAGGTGGCGGAGGTAATGGAGGCTCTGGAGGAGGAGCAGCTCACTCTGATGCTGGCGGCGCTGCCGTAAGGGATCCAGGTAGAGGCGTATACCCAGGTTCGACTTATTTAGACCAAGCTCGACAAGGCTACGACGGAGGTCAAGCTAGTGTACACTATGGTGCTGGAGGGGGCGGTGCTGGAGGAGTTGGAGCAAATGCTAATCAAGGTGCGGGGGGTATCGGAGCACAGAGTTCAATTACAGGCACTGCTACTTACTATGCTGGAGGGGGCGGTGGAGGCGGTGGTACCGCAGGAACTTCAAACGCCGGGGGTACTAGCTCAGGAGGCCTAGGTGGGGGTGGAGATGGAGGAGTTAGTAGCACTGCAGGAACAGACGGTCTTGGTGGCGGTGGTGGCGGTGCCCCCAAAGATTATGGAAATGTAGGTAAAGATGGGGGAGATGGTGTAGTTATTATTCGTACAACTGCAACTGCCCTCTCTACTACGGGCTCCCCCACAGTAACTACAGACGGATCCTACAATATTTATAAATTTACAGCCAATGGAACCATATCGTTTTAAGGAGTGAATAATGGCATATAATTTTCCAAACAGTCCAAGTAATGGAGATACCGTTACAGTAAACGGTATTATCTATACTTATATTTCAGCAGATAATGCTTGGAAAACAGGTACTGGGCAAACTCCTGCTATTTTAAGCGATGGTAGCACTCCTACTCTAGGAAGCGGAATTACCGCTGCAGAAATAAGAACTCTTATTGGATCCGTTGATCTTTCTTCTGTATCTAGTGATATAATACCCGATGGAGATGGTACAAGAGACCTTGGCTCCAGCTCTGCGAAATTTAAAGATCTGCATCTTAGTGGCAATACTTTACACTTAGGGGCCCAAACTTTAGAAGCTGACTCTTCTTCAATTATACTATCTCAACTAAAGATTGGGACAGGTTCAAGTCAGGTTACTTTAAGCGGAGGAGCGGGAGGAACATTAGAAACTGGAGGCTCTACTATTTTTAGTGGAGTATTTGCTGATCTTACAAGTAAACCAACTACGCTAGCTGGATACGGGATTACTGATGGAGCCACTACAAGTTATGTTACTACTCAAATAACTAATCTTGTTGATTCAGCCCCAAGTGCTCTTAATACTTTGAACGAATTAGCAGCGGCTCTTAATGATGATGCTAATTTTTCTACAACTGTAACAAATAGTCTAGCAACTAAAGCACCCTTAGCCTCTCCTACCCTCACAGGCACTCCAGCGGCTCCAACAGCAAGTAGTGGAACTAATACTACTCAAATAGCTACAACTGCATTTGTTCAAGCTAATAAATTTAGTGGCGCATTTACTGCTCTTACAGGTAAGCCTACCACTATAGCAGGATATGGTATTACCGATGCATTTAGTGGTGCATTTAGTGCTCTTACAGGTAAACCAACAACTATAGCAGGATATGGTATTACCGATGCATTTAGTGGTGCATTTAGTGCTCTTACAGGCAAACCAACAACTATAGCAGGATATGGCATTACGGACGCTCTAACAACCGGAGCAGACGCAGATATTGGTAGTAACGATTTTATAACAACAGGTAAAGTTTATTTTGCGAATATGTTTTCTCAAACTTCAAATTTACCAAGCGCTACAACATATCACGGTATGTTTGCTCATGTACACGCTACAGGAGCTGCGTACTTTGCACACGGCGGAAACTGGATAGAACTCGCAAACAAAAGTTATGTAGATACTCAAGTTACCGCGCTTATAGATTCTGCGCCTGGAGCTCTAGACACATTGAATGAGCTTGCAGCAGCATTAAATGATGATGCTAATTTTGCTACAACTGTAACAACTAGCTTAGGCCTAAAAGCGCCTTTAGCAAGTCCTACTTTCACAGGGGCCCCGGCGGCCCCAACAGCATCTAGTGGCACAAATACTACGCAGGTAGCAACCACTGCATTTGTACAGGCAGCCGTTTCAGCGGCGGGCGGCTATAATGATGCGTCAGTAGACACTCACTTAAATAGAAGCACTGCCTCTCCCAACGAAGTATTAAGCTGGAACGGTAGTGACTATGACTGGGTAGCACAGTCAGGTGGAGGCGGTGGTGCTTCTGTAACTACATCGGATGCTGCACCAAGTAGTCCAAGTGCCGGAGATCTATGGTATAACACTAGCGCGGGTGGATTATTTGTATACTACACTGATGCAAACTCTAGTCAATGGGTAGAAGTTGTAGGTAAAACAGGAGCTACTGGTGCTACTGGTGCTACTGGCCCCGCAGGTAGTGCTGCTATTACTCGTTATGCTAATTTAGCTGCTTTTCCGAGTAGTCCAACTATTTCTGATTTAGCTTATGCAAATGATACAAACCAACTGTATATATACAATGGGTCTACGTGGGAGAGAATGTACCACGGCACTGACGAAGTTTTATCTTTTGACAATGATCCTGCTTCTGAAATAGTATTAGCATCGGATGGAACTGCTACTAATGTAAGTTTACCTGCTACAGATCCCGAAGGTTTTCCAATAACGTATAGTTATGATACTAATCCTTCGAATCAACCTCAAGCAACTGTAACAAATAGCGGCTCAACATTTACGCTTACTCCTTCTACAAATGCAGCAAATGCAGGAAACTTTACACTAAGATTTAAAGCTTCTGATGGATTGCATTCTATTTCTAAAACTTCAAATGTAAGTTTAGCCTTTGCTCCTATTGTTGATTATCTTGTTGTTGCTGGAGGTGGCGGGGGCTCTGGCGGGGATAATGGTGGCACCGGAGGCGGTGGCGGTGGTGGCGGTGCTGGAGGTTTATTAACTGGCACAAGTCTTACGCTATCAAATAGTACAACCTATGATATTATTGTAGGCAATGGTGGTAATGGAGGCGCATTTAATGGGGGCCTTGGTACAAATGGAGGAACCAGTTCTCTTTCAGGCACAGGACTAACTACAATTACTGCAATTGGAGGAGGCCGTGCAGGCGCTCTAGGTAATGCAGCTACTGGAGGTTCCGGTGGTGGTGGTGGTGGCCGAGGAGGCAGTGGAGGAGCTGGAACCGCAGGTCAAGGTAATTCTGGAGGAGCCGGTGGAAACTGGGGCGGCGGAGGCGGCGGAGGTGGAGCCGGAGCTGCCGGTAGTGCCGCAGGAGGCAACGCTGGCGGAGCTGGAGGAGATGGTATTGAATCTTCAATTACCGGAACTGCTACCTATTATGCCGGTGGTGGAGGGGGAGGTAAAAACTCTTCTGCTACTAGCGGGGCTGGAGGTCTCGGGGGTGGAGGTGCAGGTAATACAGCAGCTACTGCTAACACGGGAGGCGGTGGTGGTGGCCAGCCCGCAGGTACTGGTGCCGGTAGGGCTGGAGGAAGCGGAATTGTTATTCTTCGTACACTTGCAACCGCAGCATCGACTACTGGATCCCCAACTGTGACCACAGACGGTTCATACAACATATACAGTTTTACCGCAAGCGGCAGCATAACATTTTAAGGAGTAATAATGGCAACAGATTTTCCAAATAGCCCCGCAAACGGA
>Ga0257114_1000219_pt1 | contig 43909 bp, 31 predicted proteins | sample SI112_10mmetaG_FD_190149 | JGI IMG/M metagenome (GOLD analysis project Ga0257114, IMG submission 190149) | Marine microbial communities from Saanich Inlet, British Columbia, Canada - SI112_10m | ecosystem: Environmental > Aquatic > Marine > Inlet | place: Canada: British Columbia | collected...
CGAAGATTCCATCGCACCGCGTCGCGCGCGCGATCCGCGACGCCGCGCGGCGCGCCATCGCGCGCGCGAACATCGCGCGCGATATCCGGCGGCGCGCGCGACGCGCGAGGACGCGCGCGCGCGGGGAAATGCGGGCGAGCGCGTCGAGGCATCGGGACACCGGGACCGCACTCTCGCGCGCGATGCTCGCGCGCGCGGCGCGCCTCGCGCTCGGGCGCGGCGCGCGCGGATTGTGCGAGAGTAAACCCGTCGTCGCGCACGCGCGGATGGCGTCGAAACGACCGCGAGGCGTCGCGGCGGTGGCTCGAACGAGGGATTTGGATTCGGTTTCGACGCGCGCGACGGCGCGAGTCGGCGCGTCGGCGCCGCGCGCGAGACGAGGGATGAGCGCGGCGCGAGGGATGAATTACGACGACGAACTGTACGACGACGACGACGACGACGACGACCCGTGGGCGGACGAGGAAGACGACGACGACGACGACGACGACGCGTTCGGCGACGACGGAGACGGGACGACGAAATCGTCGAAAGACGCGCTGCGCGGAATCGCGGGACCGAGGATACGGGACGAGTTACCGCTACCGCCGAAGGGGGCGGACACGACGCCGCCGCGACCGGTGACGAAGGACGACGTCGTCGTCTCCTTCGCGCGATCGGGCGGCGCGGGTGGGCAAAACGTGAATAAAGTGAATACTAAAGTCGATATGCGGTTGGACGTCGCCGGGGCGGTCGCCGCGGGGTGGTTGCCGCAGTGGTGCGCGGATCGACTCGTCGTGGCGGAGAAGAATCGCGTCAACTCAAACGGCGAGCTCGTGGTAAACAGCACGCGTCACCGCACGCAGAGTCAAAACGTAGACGACGCGCTAGAAAAGCTTCAGAGTTACATAAATCGCGCCGCCAAGCTCCCGGGGAGTCAATCGGACAAGCAGAAGAAGAAGAAACTTCAAGCCAACGTGGAGAAGGGCAACCGACGGCGCTTACAAGACAAGAAACAGACCTCGCAAAAGAAAACGGAGCGACGGTCGGGGAAGAACATCAAGAACTTCGACGATTATTGAGACCGATCGTCGCTCGGGGAAGACCGTCAAGAACGAGTAGTAATTAAACCCGTCACCATTCGAACGCGCGTTTTCACCGCGTTCGACCGCCGCGCGCGTCGCGCTTCGACGATTACTGAGTAGTAATTAAACCATTAAACCCATCACCATCCGAACGCGCGTTTTCACCGCGTTCGACCGCCGCGCGCGTCGCGCCGACCTCCGACGCGCGCGCACCGCGGAAAAAGTGCCTACTGGATAATAAAGCCCCGTCCATCTTATCGCGTCCCCGCACACGCTCGCGCGCCATCGCGCTCGCGACGCGACGCGCGACGCGCGCGAACGCGGCGAACGCGCGCGCATCGTTTCGTCCCGACGAATCGCGTCGAGACGCGCGCGCGGGGCGTCGCGCGGGGCGCGCGCGCGAAAGGTTGACCTTTGGGACGCTGAGTCAGCGCGCGCGCCGACGCCGCGCGCCGCGCGCGTGAGCCTCGGCGCGCGTCGAGCGCGCGTCGACGCTCGCGGAGCGATCGTTCGGTGCGGTCGACGGCATGCGCGCGGCGACGATGACGCGCGCGGGGGCGGTGGAGCTCGAAGACAGCGCGGAGACGCTTCGGGACGCGCCGCGGCGGCGGCGGCGGCGGTCGAGGGACGGGAAACCGGCGCAGGAGGAGACGAGCGCGGCGAACGATGGGGACGGTGCGGTCGCGACTTTGAGTTGGTGCGAAAGCGCGTGCGCGACGGTGGTCGGTGCGCTCGCGGTGCGCGTGCGAAAGGGAGAGATGTCCCCGAGGACGATGTCGCTGTGCGTGTTGGCCATGTGGGCGACTTCGTTGGCGTACAAGGCGCTGTTCATAGGGTTGCGGATGGATAAGAATACGCCGCCGCCGGATCGCGTGGCGTTGTTGGCGATTAAGTTATTCTTTAGCTTGGTGCGCTGGGCGCTGGGCGCCGCGCTGGGCGCGCCGGTGTGGACGCTGAAAGCGTTTTACTCGGGCGTCACGCGTCGAGCGGTGGACCGAGGATGGGACGACGATCTCGTGGCGAACGAAGGGCCGAGGGACTTAGCCGATGACGTGCGTGATAGGGTGACGAATAAGGATTACGAAGCATTCGCGACTGCGGTGGCGAACGATGAGGGTGACTGGGACGTCATCGCCAGCGGGCGCGTGGGATGCTGCACGTACAGGATGCTTCGCGGCGTCTCCGCCGAGGACAAGCGCATGATGAAGAAGGGACTCGCGAAATTCCGCACGGAAGTCTTAGCGGCTGGGGTACCCGCGGAAATATTGTTCCACGCGCAGACGGATTTGTTGGGACGTCAAGCGTGGGATAGCACGACGTTGCACCCGACGTGCGTCGAACGCGAAGACGCCGAGAACAAGGAGAAGGAGTTCACCGCGCAAGACGTGGTGTATTGGCGGTTGAAATACCCTCGTCTCATGGCACCTCGTGATTATCTCGTCTCTCGTCGGATGTGGTACGATAAGAAAAATGAGATGGCGACATGCATTTGTCGCGACGCGTTGGAATCACCGTCCGCGGTTTCGGCGAAGAACAAGCTTCAACAGATGATGGGAGCGCGCGCGGTGGACGTCAAATCCATGTACAGCGCCATCATGGTGGGAAAGAACGACGAAGTCAAAGGCAGTCAGTACGTATCCATTTATTACGAAGATCCCGGCGTGCCACCGAGACTCGCTCACATGGCTGCGGCAAAAGGACTAGACGCATACATGGCGACGTTCAATAGCGAGTTGCAGCGTCGCGTGCGAGCGAATGCTCGCATGAAGAATTACGACGCCATTCCCGCGCCGCCGGCGACGCGCGAGGTGCCGCACACGAGATCATTCCGAACCGGACGAACGAGTGTGCCGCAGAGCGACGATGAAGGCGAAGATGCGACAGCGGGATCGCGCGCGGGGTCGCCTCCACTCGACGCCGAGGACGTCGCCAACAAGCTTCACTTTGCTCCGACAGATTCCAGTCGCGAGTATCTCTTCAGTGGACGAAATGGGTTGAATAAACGCCAAAGAGTCCGAAGGAGGATCGGCAAAGTGTTGAAGCTGCTTGTTGAACTCGTTGACCCGAACTCCGCGTCAGCGGCGTCTCGACGGGCGACGGAATCGAGCGACGATGAATCCTTCGACGAGCGCACCGCCGAACGCCCGCAAGGTCGAAAACGGAAATGGGCTAGGCGAATCGCGTTCGGCGCGCTCGTGTGGATAGGTAAGTTTACCGACGGTTGACAACGCACGATCACAAGCATCCATTCATCGATTCTTTTGTAAATTACATTCATTCAAGAAACTTGCTACGTTCTCATGAGATCGAATGCTCTTTGAATATTCGGCGCGATGGAGGATTTGTTGCCGAACAAAAATTGCAAATGACCGCCGTCGAAGTCTTCGCGAATGAACCCTTCAGCGGTCGTCACCATAGTTTGTAGTGTCTTCACGATCGCATCTCCAGCGCCGACGAAGCGGTCCTCCCTCGCGGTCACGCAAACCGCGCCCTTTACGGCGTTTTCGACGACGAGATTACTCATGTCCAATTCTTTCAACACGTCGAGCAAAATAGTTTTACACCGTTCCTTACTCATGGGTGTCGCCCCGTCCGCCTCGCCCGATTCACAAAGCACTTCCCAAGCTAATCTAGTTTCGATGCTTCCTTCGACGTACGGCGTGCAATCGTTCGCGGCGGCAACACAACAGACGACGACGTTGTTCTCGGCATCGCCGCGCGCCTTGGCCATCGCCAGCGCGGTCAACGCGCTCATCGTCCCGCCCAGCGACACCCCAGCCAAGCACAAATCGACGCTCGCGTGCCCGTCTCGTTTCGCTTCTTCATCCAACGCCATACAAAGCATCATCATCTCCACCGGCGTCACACTCAGCTGAATCTTCGCGTCGGCGACGCTTCGCAATACGTGTCGCCACTGCCTCGCCGGCTTGCGCTCGCCGTAATACGCGATGGTCGGTATCACGCACTCCACACCATTCGTCAGTAACTCTCGCGCGATCGATCGTCTGAACCATTCGTCTACGTCTCCCGTGCACGGAAGCAGCACCGCGATGCGCTTCACCGCGCTCGCCGCACCATCCGTCCCGCTCGCCGGCGGCGCTCCCGGACGCAAACGCGCGAAACGCACCAAACGCGACTCCTCCGGCAACGCATCCGCGAACGGACTCACAAAAGTCGCGTCTTGGCGCACGACGCCATCGCCGTAATCTGCGTCCACCGAAGGCGGCGCCCACGCGATATCACACGCGGTGTCGCGACGTAAAGTCGCGTCGACGGGCGGCTTTGACTTTGAGTGGAAATACGTCAAAGACTGCGCGTGCACGTCGCGGGCGAGGTCCAAATTCCCCCAAGCATCCACCGCGAAGAAGCGCTTATCGCTACGCTTCGGCGTGAGTCGGCCGACGAACTCGAAGATGTGGTCGAGGATCGCGGGCATCCTCGACGGCGCGAGGCGCGGTGTGACGCCGACGGGACAGTTGGGACGGCGGCTACGTTTGACTAAATGTGGGCTAGAAACTAAGACGCGGCGCGCGCCTCGAACTCGGTTACGCCGACGTGTTCGATGACGCCACCGCCCAAGCACACGTCGCCGTCGTAGAGCACCAAAGCCTGACCTGGGGTGACGGCGCGTTCGGGACGGTCGAACGTCGCGCGGAGCGGCGACGATTCGACGCGCGGGACGAACGAGGAAGAAAACCTCGATTTCGTGAACGTCTCGTCGTCGCTCGCGACCGATAGCGTCACTGGAGTGAGTGGCGAGGCGTAGCGCGTTTTCGCGAGCAGGCGAACGGAACTCGATCCGTCGTCGCTCGTAGGCCGTCGATTGGAAATCCAAAACTCATCCGCCAACGCGGCGCGAGTGGAATACAACGCGTCGTGCTCAGCACCTTTTGCGACGTACACGACGTTTGCGGCGACGTTCTTCCCGACGACAAACCAAGGTTTTGGCGCACCGCCTATTTTTGCGCGCTGTCCGACGGTGTACGACGCCAATCCTCGATGCGGCGCCGCGCCCGGCACCGGACGCGCCGTCTCCGCGTCCACGAACGCGCCCTCGCTTGGCGTGATGTACTCACCGATAAACTCCCCGAACGGCCTGCGACCGATGAAACAGATCCCCGCGCTCGACCGTCTATCGGCGCAATCGAACCCGAGAATCCGCGCCGCCTCGCGCGTCTCTGACTTGAACACCGCGCCGAGCGGAAAGCACGCGCTTCGCAACGCCTCGCCGCGCACCGACGCCAAAAAGTACGACTGATCCTTCGTCTGATCGATCCCTCGCAGTAACCGCGGCGGCGCGCCCTCGTCGACGTCTCGATCGATCCTCGCGTAGTGCCCGGTGGCGAGATACCGCCCTCCCAAATCCTCCATCGCCCGTCTCAACAACGCGCCAAACTTTACGCGGCGGTTACACTCCAAATCCGGGTTCGGCGTCGCCCCGCTCTCGAACGCCTCGACGTACGGTTCGAACACCTCGTGCCAGTACTCTCTCGTGAAATCGCTTTCGATAAATCTCAGATTCAATTTTTCTGCGATCGCTCTCGCCGACTTCAGGTCGTCCCTGTGCGAGCAATCCGTCGCCGCGTCCTCGTCCCGGGCGTCCCAGTTTCTCATGAGCGTCGCCGTCGCGCGCGCGCCGCACCGCTCGAGCGCCCACGCGGCGACGGCGCTGTCGACGCCTCCGGACAGTCCGACGACGTACTCTTCGCGCGCGCCCGCCGTCGCGGCCTCGGAACGCGCCGGCATCGACGCGTGCACGCGAGAGAGGATCGAATCGAGCAGCGCGACGTCGCGCGGTTTCAACTTTCCGAGCGCGCGCGGGGACGCGCGCATGGCGAGCGCGCGGTCAGGGCGCGGCGGGCGGTGCGCGCGCGCGCGAAGCGACGGCGCGGCGCGGCGCGGTGTGGTGATGTTCATCTTTCATAACACGTGCTATGGTTGCTTCGCGTTTAAAACGTCGCGGAACTATATGTGTGTGGCGGGCGCGGCGAGCGGCGCGCTCGCTTACGCCACGGTGAACGAGTTCATCGCGGTGCGAAGGTCGCGCTCTTGACCCTTGAACCAACGCTTGTCACCCGATTGAAGCTTCATGATGTACAAGTTCCCATCACTCACGGTGGCGGTGATCAACTGGTGGCGTCCGCCTTCGTCGCCGTCCGCGGTGCGCGTGAGAATTTCGTATTGGTAGTACGTCTTGCCCTTGTTTTCGCGCGTGTACACGTCGAGCACGGCGGCGGTGGAAACCTTGTTCGCCGCGAACCCCCCTTCGGAGCGGGTTTGCCCGGCGTACGATTGCACGCCCAATAAGTACCCAAGCTTTTCCAAGAATTGCTCCGGCTTGCCGTACGCGTCGATGCTCCCCTTTTCGGCTTTTTCGACGATGACGGAAATGTTCGTCACTTGGTCAAAGTTATCCTCGAAATAGCACTCCGTGTTCGGGAACGGGCGTTCCTTGCTCGGGTTGTACTTGCTCGGCAACAAGAACGCGAAGCCGTCGCCGGCGTACGGGACGAAACCTGCATTCGCGAAAGTAGCGCATCTCGTCAGTCTCACTGTTTACCCACACGACATCACGACCCATCGGTCCCGGATCACGCGCGAATCGTATCTCGGGTCGATACGATCGCTCGCGCCTCGCGCGCGCCTCGCGCGCGCCTCGCGCCTCGCGCGCGCACGCACCGGTCGGGTTCGACACGCCGCCGAAAACGTTCGCCGAGTCACCGTACGCCGCGAACGCCGGCTTGGACATCGCGAGCGTCGTCGCGCCCTGCGTTCGATGAAACCGCACGCCGCGCGATCGTCAGTATCTCGTTGGATGATGTCGCGCGCGTCGCGTCCTCGACGCGTCGCGCGCGCGTCTCTCCGCGCCCTCGCGCGCCAGTTCGCTCGACAATAATTCCGCGCGTCGTCCCGCGTCGTCCCGCGTCGTCCCGCGCGTCGCGCGTCGCGCGCGGGCGCGCGCATCGCGCGCTCGATCGCGTCGTCGCGTTCGGACGCACCGCGATGAGACTCATGGCTTCGCGACGGCTCGACGCGTCGGGCGCCTGCGCGGCGACCCTGACGGCGCCTCGGCGCGATTGCGATTTACGCGTCGCCTTGACGTTCGCCTTGACGGCGGCGTGCGCGAGGGTGGTGGAGAGCGTGAACATCGTGCGCGCGGGAGTGTCGCGATCGCGCGCGCGCGCCCCGATCGCGATGCCCCATCGCGGCGGGGCAAACAGTCCGAACCGTGCGGTCGGTCGCGCGGGTGCATGCGCGAACAGTGCGGACTAGCGGTCGGTCGGACTAGGCGCACGCGCGAATCGCGCGCGTCGCGTCAGAGCGCGGCGCGGCGATGTCGCGCGCGCTCGCGAGGCGCGCGCGGGAGGCGGCGACGCGCGCGGCGCGCGCCGTGGGGCCGACCCGCGCGACGCCCGGCGCGACGCTCGGACGCGCGCGGGAGGTGGCGACGCGCGGTGACGACGGCGACGGGCGAAACGGCGACGGCGACGGCGACGAGGGCGCGCGGCGACGGTTCTCGGCGCGACGAATCGTCAAGGGGATCGCGCGAGACGCGCTGTGCGACGCGGTGGCGGACGTGGACAGTTACGCGGCGTTCGTGCCGTTCTGCGCGGGGGCGAGGCGGACGCCGCGAGAGCGATGGGGACGCGAACGCGAACGCGAGGCGCTGGCGCGAGGGGAGGAATACTTTGAGGCGGATTTGGAGATTGGGTTTAAATTATTCAACGAGAAGTACACGAGCGCGGTGACGTGCGCGCGACCGGAGCGCGTGACGGCGACGAGCGTGTCGAGCGGGTTGTTTCGGTCGATGACGACGACGTGGAAATTTTCGCCGCTCGACGACGACGAGGACGAAGACCCGGTCACGGGATTACCCGCCGAGGGCGTCATCGTGGATTTCGAGATTGATTTTGAAGTTAAAGATCCCATGCACGCCGCGGCGGTGAGCGTGGTCTTCGACGACGTCGCGAGGTCGCAGATTCAAGCGTTTGAAAAGCGGTGTCGACAGCTCGCGTTGCGCGGCGGACTCGAACGCGACGGCGATTAGACTAGACTCTCGCGACGCTCGAGCGCGCGCGTGTGACAATTTTAATAGCTATAGCGAGCGCACCGCGCGCACGAGCTCAGTTCTCGGCTATAGCGAGCGCACCGCGCGCGCGAGCTCAGTTCTCGTCGTCCTCGTCGTTCTCGTCGCCAGTCGTCGAGCGTTTCTTTTCGTTGACGAATTGAATCGAGTAACTCCCCGTCGTCGCGTCCTTCTCCGCCTTGAAGTTATCCAAACTCAGCCCAAAGTTCCCAAGCAAAGAGTTCCCCAAATCCTTCATCTTATCCAACATCTCTCTCTTCATCTCTTCCCGTTTCCGCTCCACCACCGGCTTCAGTCGCCTCGTCTCGTCCCTCGCCGTCGCGTCCCTCGGCGCCAACGCGCGCGTCCTCTCCCAATCCTCCAGCGCCCCCTCCTCGTCCCCGAGCGCCTCCCTCGCGCGCGCCCGTCTCGCGTACGCCTTCGCGTACGTCCCATCGATCGCGATCGCCTCGTCGCAATCCCTCGCCGCGTCCTCGTATCGCTCCAGCTTCAACCAACACGCCGCGCGATTCGCCAGACACGTCGCCGCGTCCCCGTCGCCGCGCGCCGCGCCCGCCGCGTCCTCGCCCGCGTCCAAAGCGTCCTCGCGCGCGTCGCCGCGCCGCTCGCCGCGCGCGCGCGTCAGCGCGTCCGTGTACGCGCGCGACGCCTCGGCGTACGCGCCCCGCGCGAACGCCGCGTTCCCATCGCGCCGCCGCGCCGCCGCGTCGCGCGCGTCGCCGCGCGCGTCGCGCGCGTCGCCGTCGTCGTCGCGCGCGTCCGTCGCGCCGCGCGCGTCGTCCGCGTCGACGAGCGCGACCATCGCGCGCGGCACTGTGCGGCGATGCGCGACGAATCCGATGATTCCGACGCCGCGCGCGCCGAGCGCCGCGCGCGCTCGCTCGCGCGGCACGCGGAGAGCGCGTGCGGGGACCTGACGGACGCCGACGCCGTCGACGCCGCGCTGCGCGTCGTGCGGGTGCGTCGAACGCGAATCATCGAGGATGCGAAAATGAAATGAAATCGTCGCGACGCGCACAGAACGACGACGCGCGCGGAACGACGAACTTCGCGACTGACCCTAAACGCCGCGCTTTTTGTTTCGACGCGCAGACGGGCGCGCTGCACGACGCGCTGCGGTCGACGCGGGAGCTGATGCTGTCGCACGGACGCGCGGCGACGCTCGACGCGCCGGGGTCGACGTACGTCGTGCCGGAGAGCGCGCGACGACGGCTGGTGGAGGAGACGACGCGGGCGATGGAGGAATACGAACGCGCGACGTCGGCGCCGCTGCGAGTCGTGGCGCTGGGGCGGTCGGGGGTGGGGAAGAGTCACGTGCTGAACGGGCTGCTGCGGGAGCTGGCGAGTCGAGGCGACGCGCGAGGAAGGGTCGGAACTGGCGGCGCGAACGGGAAACTGACGCTGACGAAGATGCGAGATCACGATGAACGCGCGGAGGAGGCGGAGGAGGATAAAGCGCGAGCGATGGAGGACGATTGGGAGGACGAGGGGGGGGCGGCGTTGGACGCGGACGCGAGCGCGTTCGCGCCGCCGCCGCCGTTGGATCGAGACACGAGCGCGGCGGTGTACATGCCGAGACACATGCGAGGAAGAGAGATACGGGGGGATGCGTTTAAGGATTCGGAGGCGGACGCGATTCGCAAGGAAAAGCTCAAGGAGGCGGCGAAGAAGGCGCAGAAGAAGGGGCAGAAAGTCAAGCCGAGTTACGTCTTGTACAAGGAGCATCAGGAGGCGCGCGATAAGGAGGCGGCGAAGAAAGCGGCCGAGGAAGCGAAGCGTCAGAAGTACGACGCGGCGATCGCGGCGTATGAGATTCCGGTGCGAAAGAAGAAGTTCCCGCCGCCGCCCACGACGTTGAAGGATTTTTTGGAGAACGATCCCAGACTCAAAAATGCGAGACCGCCGCCGTTTTTGCTCCCAGAGGGTGATGTCATGGACACGACGTCCGTGGCGTCTTCTGTGAGAACATCCGACGCCTTCAGAGTGAGTTTGGTGTACTTTAGCGAGGATGTCGTCAAGCAACACGTGCACGCGCTCCAGTACGCGGTGCGCCAAGCGCGGGCAATCGAATCGGCTCGCAAGGGCTTAGGCTTTTACGCCGAATCGTACGTGAAAAAGGAGCTCAAGGCTCGAGGTTTGGAAGAAACTACGCTTTTAGATTTTAGGACGAAGCCGAAGGAAGGGGAAGCGGTTCCAGACGATGGCTACGGATTACCGTCGGTGCTCAGGGTGGCGTGCGCCATGGTCGGGCTTGACCCGAACATATCGACGCTCGCTGACTTGGACGAGAGCGACGTGGCAATTCCAGCCGAGTATATCGAACGGTTAGGCAAGCGCGTTGAGTTCGAGTACAAAACCGACAGAAACAAAAACGGCAAACCTGACGAACCAATAGATTATACTGACGAACGTACGTTTCAGCGCGCTTTGAGAGCGACGAAGCACACCGTGTTCACTCAAACGCACATTCCATCGTCGTGTTGGGGGTTACTGCGTGAAGTCCGGATAGATATCCCAGTCCCACCGCAAAAGCGTGGTTTAGTTCTGATCGATGCGCCCGGTGCGGGCGATTCCGATCCCGCTCGAGACAGGCATCTCGTCGCCGCTTTGCGCAACGCTGCCGCCGTTATTTGCCTTGGCGACTCGCGTGAAGTCACGGGCGATATTGTGCGGTCGCTTCATAAAAGTGGATTTTTGCAGCAACTGGCGATTCGACCAGCAACTAGACGTTTCATAAATGCCGTTCAAGGTGATCGTATTTGGGGAAGCACAGCGACAACTTTGAAACGTGCGAGCGCATTGTTAAAGCGTAAACTCGGTAGAGATGTCAGCATGGAAGAACTTGCAAAAGATTTCCCGCCAGTGGACGAAGAGATTCAATGGGCGATCGATCGAGTCATCAACGAAAACACAGTAGAGATAGCCACGGTCCGCCGCGCCGAGTTGCTGAAGATGTTGATGGATCAAACCGGAAGTGTTCGCGAGCTCAAGCAGACAGCCAACGCCGTAATTGCGGTAGCTTGGAAGTTCCTCGAGTTTCGTCTGTCTTGGGCCAAAGTTTTGGACCCTGAAAAGTTTGATGTGCAGAGTATCACCGGTCATGGTTCTTTGAACGCCACTCTGGAGGAGCTCAAGCGGGCAAGACAGTTGAAGGCGATGCGCCGCGTGACGCGACGAGTCCACGACGTACTCAAGGCTTTCTGCGTCGCCGCCGAACCGCTTTGTGCGCTTCCAACGTGTTCTGATGATTCTCTTCGTGGATTTTACGATGATATCGAGTTCAGATTAGGCGAAGGTGGCGCTTATGCGGCGAGAAGAGTGTATGAACTAGCGCACCAGTTTTGCACTCGCGTCATCGCGGTCTCGATGAAAGTAGCCATGGAGCCGCTTGATATCCATGCCATCAAGCACGGTCGCGCGGCAGTCGTGCGTGAGGTCTTGACGAAAAATTTAAGGCCTGAGGAACGCATCCATGACATTCGAACGCCAGCGGACGTGCGTGGATTTATCATCGAGGCGGTGGATTACTTTGGAAAGGTCTTGGAGGCAACTTTCTACTTCAACTTTAACGGAAAAAACACGCCGCAAAAGCCTCGAGGATTATTATTCCAAGTCTGTGAGAGTGTCAATGCTGCTTGGTGTCACTCTCTCGTCTCTGATCAAAGTACTGGCGAATTGATGTTTGGCGCTTTGGTGAAAAATCAGATTGCGAGTCTCGCAGGCCCCGAAGATGATCCGAAGCGCGCCATGATGCGAGCGCTCTTCAATTTAGCGCTAACTAAATTCAAGTTGAGCCCGGCGCATAGATATGCGTACATGAATTCAGCGAAAGTTGCTGGGGAGAGTACCACGCGTCTTTGGCTCGAATGTACGAAGAACATTCAAATCGAGATAAATCGACAACTCAAGTCAGTCACTGCTGGTTTGATGTGCGCCTTCCATCCGTTGGACGAGACCACTGAAGTGCCGCCACCGGAGGGTGTCAGGGCGATGATGACGGACGTGATTAACGCTATATCCCATACAGCGTGCACGATGAATGATCTCATCATCGAAAAGGCGACGAAAGAAATTGAGAAATTTTATACGCCCTACATTCTCATCGCGAGCGAAGACGCCATGCAAGCATGCTTGACGTGTATGAGTCCTTACGTGAAGAAACAAGTCATGCCGGAATTTAGAGCACGCGTTGCGAAACCTTCGATGTTCACTGTGATCTCGCCAGACGTGAAACTCGCGCATTCACACATGACGGTGACGAGTCTCATCCTTGGCTCAGAGGCTCGCGAGCCGCTCTCCAGGGCGGAAAAGGCAAAGAAGCTGATTGCGCTCTCAGAAATCGGTGCGCTTCCTTTCCAGTTGACGAAACCGCCCGTCTTAAGTCCGGCTATTACCGATGCGATCAAAGCTGCGGACGATGGTATCAATGTTGGTTTAGATGAATTCCCTCTACAGATACACATGCCCGCAGAAGCGCCTGCGGCGCCGGAGATGGAGGCGAATGAAGAAGAGTCAATCGAGGTGACGGAGCAACAAATCGTCCCCGTCGAGGAAGAGGAAGAACAAATCGAACCCGTCGAGGAAGACGAAGATCAAATCGAACCCGTCGAGGAAGACGAAGATCAAATCGAACCCGTCGAGGAAGACGAAGATCAAATCGAACCCGTCGAGGAAGAAGAACAAACCACAGTCGGCGAGGAAGAAGAACAAATCACAGTCGGCGAGGAAGAAGAACAAACCACAGTCATCGATGACCGAGAGGAATCGATCCAAGGTACCTTGGTGCCGGACGCCGACCCCGACGTCGATACGGACGAAATCGAGGTGCAGAGTCCGGCACCGATTATCAAGTCGACGAAGGGGAACGCTCAGATGGAGAAGGCGACTTCGCCGCAATCGAAGTCCTCAACCCCGATGAAGGATGTCCAAACACAGACGGAATACACTGCGTCAGCGAAACAGCCAACGGTATCGGCATCGCCGCGGCGCGAAATCGCCGTGCAGACGGACGACTTTGGTGAGTCTCCGCGGCGCGAAATCGCCGTGCAGACAGACGACTTTGGTGAGTCTCCGCGGCGTGAAATTGCCGTGCAAACGTACGATTTTGACGAGCCTGAAACCGCCGTGCAAACGGAAGAAACTGCCGAGCGCACTTCATCGGAACCTTCTCCCACGACGCACGACGCATCGCCCGTGGAAAACCCACCGCCGCATTCCTCGTCCAAATCGGACCTCACCGCGACGACGACGACGACGACGACGAACGCTGGCGAGCGAACGAAGAAGCGCAAGATGATGTGCGCGAACGAGCTCCACGCCATGCCGAGCGTGGCCGCAAACGATCCGCTCACTTTGGCGGTGAATCCAGTTCCCGGTCCGCTCATCGCGCTCACGTCCAAGATCCCCACGTCCGACGCCAAGAAGCGCGCCAAAGCCGAGCGCGATCGCGCCGACTTTTCTCCCCTCAAGCCCACCTTTGATTTTGACACCGACGGCGACAGCGACGGCGACGAACCGAGTCCACGGCCTCCCGTCGCTCGCATATTAAGGAAGCGCCCCAAGCGCGCCTTTTAATCATTCATCGTAACCGTTCCGTTCACGCGTCGTCGCCGTCCCGTCCCGCTCGCCAAGCCCCCGGGCTCGCCCCGCCGCCCGTCCGCACGTCGACGCGCGCGATGTCCGAGCCCGAGCCCGAGCCCGTGCGCGAAACGCTCGTAAACAACGTCATGCACGTCACCATCGATCGCCCGCGCGCGCTCAACGCCCTCAACCGCGACGCCGTAGAGCGTTTGCACGAATTGTTCCAGCGCGCCGAGCGCGACGACGCCGCGGCGTGCTACCTCCTGCGAGGCCACGGCTCGCGCGCGTTCTGCGCCGGTGGCGACGTTCGCGCCGTTCGCGAAATGGTGGTTCGCGGCGACGTCGACGGCGCGATCGCGTTCTTCAATCGGGAGTTCGCGCTGAACGCGGCGCTGCACGCGCTGCGCAAGCCGAGCGCGTGCGTGTGGAACGGCGTCGTCATGGGCGGCGGCGCGGGGTTGAGTTGCTATTGTCCCGTGCGCGTCGCGACGGATGCGACGGTGTTTGCGATGCCGGAGTGCGCGATCGGACTGTACCCGGACGTGGGCGCGGGATGGTTTTTGAACGCGCTGTGCGGGCACGCGTACGCGACGTGCCTGAGCCTCACGGGGGCGCGCGTTCGAGGGATCGATTGCAAGCGCATCGGACTCGCCACGCATTACGTCACGATGGAGGTTTGGGATCGAGAGACGGAGAAACGCGTGAACGCGCTCGAGCGCGGGGCGAGCGTGGAGGATTTAGCGCGCGCGGCGGCGAGCGGCGAGCGGGACGAACCGGCGGCGACGTCGTACTTGACCAGCGAACGCGGGCGCGCGATGATCGACGAGGTGTTCGGGAACGACGCCATGTCGCTGGGTGATATCACGCGCGAGATCGCGCGAAAAGAAGACGCGGCGGAGAGCGAGGCGGAGCGAGCGTTTTTCGCGGAGTGCCGAGAGAGCGTCGCCAAGGCGTCGCCGACGAGCCTGGGCGTGTCCTTAGAGCTCATGCGGCGATCGCGAGGGAAATCGCTGGAGTGGGTTTTAGCGATGGACAACGCTCTCATCGTCAAGTTCATCCACGCCCCGGATTTCCGACGCGGCGTCGAGGCGGTGTTGATCGACAAAGTCGGCGCGCCGCCGCCCGGAGGATGGATGCCCGCCGTCGACGCGACTTCGTACTTCGCCGCGGCGAGCGACTCGAAGCTGTAGCCGCATCAGTCGGTATTAGCGATAGTGATAGGGAGGTAGGAAACATTGTTACAATATTTGAAACTAGATCAAGACTTGAGCGGCTGCGGCACTCGCGCCGCCCACCGCGTCGACGCGTCTTGCACGACGTCGCCGCCCTGCGTGCCAGTCTTCAGCCCGGTCGCCGCCGCCCGAACCGCCTCGCGCTTCGCCTCTAACGCGGCGATCGTCTCCTGCGCCGCCATCTCGAGCGCCGCCGCCTCCTCGCGCAGCGTCTCCGCCTCCTTTCGCTTCGCCTCGGCGCGCGTGTTCCGCGCCACCTCATCCGGCGACTTTCCCGAGTACGCCACGCGCGCCGCGTTCGACGCGACGTCCAGATCCATCACCCCTCGCTCCGCGCACAGCGCATCGATCGCATTCAATCGCGCCTCCACGCTCTCTTCCTCGCAGATCGCCTCGAATTCCTCCTCGGCGTGTCGCTCCACGGATCTCAACACCTCGGCGTACGCGTCGTACAGCGCCGCGTGGTGCGCCGGATTCAACCCCGGAAACGCGCGTATGAATTCCTGCGCCGACGCGCCGATCGATCGCATCACGAGTCAGTCCTCCATCGTCTCTCGTCGCTCGCTCGCCTCGCGCCTTCGCGACGCCTCACGCGTCTCTTTTCCTCTTCCGCGCGCGCGTCGCGTTCGGGGGAACCACCGCGTCGTCTCGCGTCCACCCACCTGCGCCGTCGGCGGCTCCGCGCACGCCCGCAGCGCGCTCTCAAACGACGCCCGCAACTCCGCGACGCGCGCGCCGAGCTCGCGCGACGGACGCGCGTCCTCCATCGCGTCGTCCGGCGTCGTCGTCGCCGTCATCTTTCCGCTCTGCGTGATGATTTAAAATTCAAATCTCTCTCGCGCGCGCTGCGCGTCGCTCTGCGCGCGTCCGTCGGCGCTGCGCGCGTCGCGTCGAAGGCGAATGTTTCGCGCGCCGCGTCGTCGTCTCGCGCGTCGCGTCGACGCCGTCTCGGCGTCGCGATGTGCCGCACTCTTCGTCGCGCGTCGATCCGTCGGCATGGCGCCCGCGCTGGACGCCGACGCCGTCGTCCTGCGCCGGCCGCGCGCGGTCTGGGCGATCGCGCACGACCCCTCGCGCGCCGGCGTCGCGTTCGCGTGCGAATCCTCGGGCGCGACGGCGCGAATGCGCGCCGACGCGTCGACGCGTCAAAACTGGCGCGTCGTCGAGACGCTCGAAAAGTGCGACCGCGCGGCGCGCGCGTGCGCGGTGTCGCCGTGCGGACGCCTCGTCGCCGTCGCGTCGTTCGACGGCGCGACGACGGTGCACCGACGCGAGGGACGGGGCGAGGACGGCGACGGCGGCGGCGACGGCGGCGGCGACGGCGACGACGAGCGGTGGACGCGCGCGTGCGCGGTCGAGGGACACGAGAGCGAGGTGAAATCGTGCGCGTGGTCGCGGTCGGGATCGTTGCTGGCGACGTGCGGACGCGATCGGACGGTGTGGGTGTGGGAGCGGTACGGAGATGAGGAGTTCGAGTGCGCGGCGGCGCTGCACGGACACGGCGGCGACGTCAAGCGAGTGACGTGGCATCCGACGGAGGACGTGCTGGTGAGCGTGAGTTACGACGAGAGCGTGCGAGTGTGGAGAGAGGACGCGGATGGGGACGACTGGTCGTGCGCGCAGGTGCTGGGGGGGGAAGACGGCGCGCACGGGGAGGGACACGAGGGGACGGTTTGGTGCGCGAGCTTTGAGCCGCGAGCGCTGGACGACGGATCGCGGGGGACGAGATGCGTCACGTGCGGCGGCGATGGGGCGCTGATCGTGTGGAACGGGCGTGGGTTTTGTGACACGGAGTTAGAGTTCGGCGCGCGGTTCGCGTGCGGGCACGATCGCGCGGTGCTGAGCTGCTCGTGGGGGAAGAACGGCGTCGTCGCCGCGGGGGGGGGCGATAATTCCATTCGCCTGTACGCCGAGATTGATGGAACTTGGCGAGAGATAGTGACCGTGGAAAACGCGCACGACGACGACGTGAACGACGTCCAGTGGTCTCCGCACGATTCATCCCTCCTGATGTCCGCCTCGGACGACGGAACGGTCAAGACGTGGCGGTTTAAGCCGTAGCGTCCGCCTCGAGACCTCGTAAACGCGAACGCCTCGTAATCACAAAAGTCATCGCGCCCGCGCTCACGCGTGACACGACCCGCGCACGTATCTCACGCCTGAACACTCCGCGATGCACCCGTTCGAGTACGAAACCCCGTTCTCGCCGCACACGGGTTCGAACACCTGCGCGCACGCCGTCGCGCACGCGAACGAGGGATTTCGAAACCGCGTCGGATTCGCGCACGCGCCGTCCACCACGAAATTCACGCGCGCGCCGCTCCCGAGCAGTCCGCTCGCGAACGCACAGTTCGCCCAACATTTATTCGCGTACGTCGCCGCCCCGTTCGCCGCGCACACCGGCGCGAACGCCTCGTCGCCGCACCGCGCCCGGCACGCGTCCAGCGCGTTCGCGACGCCGTCTCCCGCCCCCGCCGCCACCGCCATCGGCGCCAGCGCGCGCACCGGCGCCGGCGTCGCGCGCGCGCTCCGCGCGTCGCGCGCGACGCTCGCGAGCAGCAGCGCCAGCAGTTTCAGCGCCGTCGACGTCGACATCGACGCGTCCGCCTCTCGCGTCGACGTCCCGACGAACGAACGACGTTTCGTATCTCGAGATCCGTGTTTGAAACGTCACCCGTCAACGTCCGTCGACGCGCGCGCGCGGCGACGCATCGCGACGCGCGCGCGCGACGCGCGGGAAGCGCGCGAGGACGAACCGCGCGATCGAGCCAAAAGCGCGCGCCGAACGCGAGCCCCGAAAGCGATGCGACGAGGCGGCGCGAGCGCGATGATGACGCCGGAGGGGTACGAACGCCGAACGACGCATCGCACGCCGACGACGCGACGCGACGACGACGACGACGGATGGTTCGCGTCGTGGACGACGACGCGTGAGAAACGCCGCGACGGCGACGCGCTCCAGCGCGCGGCGCTGGACAGCGCGTGGGGCGGGGCGAGAGGGAAGACGCGACGCGCGCGCGACGACGGGTCGCCGAGCAAGACGCGAAGCCGCGGAGGCGCGACGGCGACGCCGGAGGTCGCGCTGGGCGCGGTGGACGACGCGATCGACGCGATGATCGTGAAATCGATCGGGGCGACGTCGGCGGCGGTGTCGGCGCTGACGCGAGGGGCGAGTTATCTGGGGGAGGTGTTCGACCGCGCGGCGGATTCGTGGGACGCGAACGACGGGAAGAAGGACGACGACGAGGGATGGACGAGAACGAAGTTTACGACGACGAACGCGAGAGCGCCGACGGGGAAAGAAAACGTACCCGTAACGCCGCGAGCGATGACGTTCGGGACGCGGGACGACGATTCGAGCGCGTTGGAGATGGAGGCGTTGCGGCGAGAGGTCGCCGCGGCGAAGGCGCGCGAGCGGGAGACGACGCGCCTCGCGGAGGAATTGAAGCGTCAAAACTTGGCTCTTCAGAAACGACAAGTCGCGCGCGAGGCGAAAGCGAGTCCGGAGATGGTGGCGCTCGTCGATCAGCTTCGCGCGCAGGTGGAGGCGTTGATGAGTGAAAAGTCTTCCCTGACGCACGAGAACAAACGGTTGCAGCGCGAAAACAGAGACTTGCACGCGTTCATCCGGACGAGCGACGGCGACGAGGACGACGGCGACGAGTCCACCGATGCGTCGAGCGATCTTGGTAACTTATCTCCAGAGGAGGTTGAAAAACTCGAGCGCGAGATCGCGGAGATGGAGGCGTCTCTGGAAAACTCGACCCTCGATTACGCGGCGCAAAATTCGTCCATGGAATCGGAGAGCGCGTAGCGTTCTCGAATTATGCCGTTTGTATTGTATTAACCACTTGTACGAACTTTCTCTATAATATCCTAATCTACAACATGAAGTTACGTTTGATGATGAATAATTTAAACCTTGTCCCCGTCCGCGCTCTCGTCCACCGACTGGCCCATGCGATCGCTCCCCATGCGCGCGATGTCGAGCGCTTCCATGTTCCCCTCGACTTGAATCGCGACGTCGATCGCGTCTTCGTCCTCCGTCGCCTCAGGCGTCATAAAATCTGCACCTGCGATGGCCAACGCCGCGTCGACGGCCAACGGCGTGAGCGCCATGGACAAGATGACGACGATGACCAAAAGCTCGTCCAATCCCATCGGGAAGAGCGAACCCGTCGACCCAGAGGTGGCTTGACCGAAAATCACGAAAGCGAATTCGCCGCCTTGACACAGAAAAGCCCCCGCGACGAGTGCTTCGCGCCAGGTTAAACCGACCGCTGGACCGAGAGCGGTGATGACGGCCGTCTTGCTCGCCATCAGCGTAAGCGTCATGGCGAGCGCGATCGGCCAAAGGTCGAGGAATAGCGGAAAGTCAATCGTGGTACCGATGGTGACAAAGAACAAAGATAAGAATAAACCTTTGAACGCTTGAAGCTCGCGAATGATTGTGTGCGAGTACGGCGTATCGGCGAGGATGATCCCCGCGAGAAACGCGCCCAAAGAATCGGAAAATCCAATCGCGCTCGTGGCGAAGCTAAATCCAAAGAGCACCAACAGCGACATGGCGACGAAGACGTCGTTCGTGCAATTTTCTCTGCAGATGGCGCGGAAGCCGAGCAGAGCGAGTTGTCGACCACCGAACGCTAAGACCCCGAGATCGAGGAAAGACGTCGCACCACCCGCGGCGAGGATGGGAACGTCGACGCCGCCGTCGGCGCCGCCGCTCTTGAACGACTGCAACACCGGCAACAAGATGATGAACGGCACGACCGCCAAATCCTGGAACAGCAGCACTCCCAGGCTCGCGGTGCCGAATTTCGTGGTCAACATCTTACGATCGGCCAGGAGCTGCAAACCGAACGCCGAGGACGAGAGCGACAGCGCGAAACCGATGACGACGGCTTCCAAAACCGAGCTCACTTGCAACATTTCGTCGTTTCCGGGCTGGATAAACTCCAAAACCTTCGTCCCGAGCGCCTCACCCGCGGGTAAGAGCGCGGAAGCGAAGGCCAAGTTCACGAACAGCACTTGCGTGAGCCCGAGACCGAACGCGTACTTGGCCAAACCGCTCAATTTCTTCGACGACAACTCCAAACCCATCTCAAACAGCAAAAACTGAATCCCGAGCTCGCAAAACTGATCCACCTCTTGATTCTCGATGAACAATCCCGCGCGATTGAGCACCAAACCGATCCCCAAAAACCCCAAAACCGGGCTCACCTTCAAGCGATTGAACAGCGGCACGATGAGCACCACAGACGCGAGCAACAACCCGATGTCGACGTCGACGGATTTCAGCACCTTGGTCCACTCCTGGTCGTCGATGATCGCCCCCGCCTCCGCCTCCCTCGATATCGTGTTCGCGATGTTCTCCACGAAATACACCGGATCCTCCAGCGCCCTCACCACCTCCCCCGTCGGCAGCGCCGTCTCCTGCCGTTCACCGTTCAGCAATCCCATCGCGTCCTGCGCCAGCTCCACCGCGCGCTTCACAAAGCTCAGCGGCGTCACCCCGCTCTCCGCGTCGATCCTCGGCGCCAGCGCCTCGAACGACCGCGCCGTCGCGTCCATCACCACCGTCGGCATCTCAAAACCCTCCGTGAATCCCATCGCGTGCGCTCGCCGCACCGCGCCGAGCGCGTCGTGATCCAACGCGACGCGCGTCGCCCGCTCCGCGACGTCGGCGAAATCCGCGAGCGCGCGTCGCCTCGTCGCGTCCCTTCCCTTCCCGCCCCCGTCGCGTCGTTTCGCCCCGAACCGCCGCGCGTTCGCGCTCGACGCGCGATTCCCATCGCGAGTTCGCGCGCGTCCCGTCGCGCGCGCGCACCGCGACGTCGACGCCGCGACGTCGCCGCGCATCGCGCGGTGACGTCCCGACCCTCTTCCGTCGCGCGCGACGCGCCGCGCGCGCGCGTCGACGCCTCGCGCGGTCGACGCGCGCGCGAACGCGCTCGACGCCCGCTCGTTCGCTCGATCGCGTCGACGACGCGAGCCGCGCGCGACGACGCGCGAGTGTGCGACGCGCGCGACGCGCGATCGCGACGTCGCTCGATCGATCGATCGCGGCGTCGACGCGTCGAACCTCGATGTGCGTATATACCCGCGACGACGAACCTCGAGCGAAGGTTCGACATTGCGCGCGATCGAGCGATCGCCGCTGACGCGGCGCGCGCGACGGACGATTCGGCGCGGCGCACCGCGACGCGCGACCGCGAAAACGCCCTCGCGATCGCGCGTGCCGACGCGAAAAAATCATCCGGCGCGCGCGATCGCGTTTCCGCGCTCGAGCGCGCCGAGCGACGCGACGACGCGCGAGGGATCGCGCGAACCGACGAAGACGCGCGCGCGCGCCGACGACGTCGAGCGCGCGCGCCGACGATGTCGAGCGACGACGAGGCGTCGTCGAGCTCGGTCGACGCGGAGTGTCCGCTCGAGACGCTGCTGGATCCGAAACTCACGGGCGCGGTGACGAAGGCGTCGGTGATCGAGCTGCTGCGGGACGCGAGCGCGAGGGCGCTGTCGGAGACGAGCGACCGGTGCGCGTGCTCGAGGCGAGGGTGCGCGTATAAGAAGATGGTGGATTGCGATGAATTGTGGTGGCCGAGGTACGCGGAGGCGTGGTACGAGCCCGGGATGGCGCCGGCGTTTCCGGGGAAGGCGCCGAAGGATAAGAAGAGCTGGAAGAACGCGTACCTGGCGGCGAAGCCGGAGGACGGGCCGACGCCGGAGGAAGTGGCGAGACGGGAGGCGAAGGTGAAGAAGAGAGAGGAGATGCTGGCGAGGTGGAAGGAAGAGAATTTGGCGGGGAGTGGGGCGCTGCGTGGACGGGCGGCCGGGGTCGGGGACGTGGTGGCGCCGGTGGATTTGAGCGATAAGGAGGCGATGCGGGCGTTTTACAAATCCGTGCGAGCGAAGCCAAAGGGGAAGTCGGCGCGCGGCTCGCACGCGCCCGTCTTCGGCGCCGATTGACGATGCCGACGACGACGACGACGACGATGATGACGATTTTTACGGATTTTTCAACCAAATGTACGCTACCCTTACCACACGAACACGTTGTACGCTTGTAAAACAAACGATGGAAACGACGAAACTCAGACGACGAGGTTAAAGCTTCTCGAAGCCGCGCGTGACGCTGTCGAGGTGAGCGTCGTCACCGGCGAAGACTCCACGCTTTTTTAAAACGGCGTGTACCTCCTCCGCGTATGCCTTCTCCGCCACGCTAAAGCGTTCACCATTTTCGCCGACAACGTACTCGTCGACGTTGCTCTTTTCTCGCATCGATTCCGGTAAGCGCTCGAGGTAACTGTCGCGCACGCGCTTGTGCATCAGTTCCATCGATTCGATGAAAGATGCGCGTAACGCGTGGATCGGTGAGTCTGCTGAACTCGTCGCTTTCGCGAGCGTGTCGATCGACTCGGTGATCGCGCGCAAGCAAGTACTCAAATAAACCGAAGTTTCATACGACTCTGCGGCGTCGATTCGCTTCGAAGCATGGGCGACGTACACGTCGGAGAACATCGACAAGAACTTGCTCTCAATCAACAACTCCACCCCTTCGACGTCTTCGATGATCGACATGAAACCGTGGATGAAGCCGATCGTGCGCGACATCTTTATGGCATCGAGCTCTAACGGGCTTTCGACGCGTCGAGCGTCGAGCTCGAGCATTTCACCAAACCAATACGGCATCAACCTCGCGAATCGCGACTGCCAAGTGGACGGAGATTCAGCCCAATTGAACATAATCGCCTGCATCAAACCTTGACGAGTTTCCACGCTGAAAATCTCTCGCGTCTCCGTGTCTTCAAACGCCTCGAGCATGGTGTTCACGATGTCTCTGTTCGTTGCCTCGATCCGCATCAACTCTTGAATGCTCAATCGACCCATCTCGTCCTTCAAGAGCGTTTTCCCGCGCTCGGTGATTTCGCCATCTTCACTCAGAACTTGCGATACGATCACACTTATCGTGATCATGATTTCACTGTATAAGCGCATCGCGCTCCCAAAACCGAGTTCTGCCATCACATCCACGCCCTTTGTCGCATCGCTCAGGCCGTGCAAAGCGACGCTGATCTCCACTCGAACTAGCTCCACTATGAGTGCCAACAAGCTCGGAACTTTTTTCGTGGCGCCAGCACTCACGGCTCCCGCTAGAACCACCGGTGGTGGCTGGGCGTCAATCGCGAGGAGCCACGGTAAAAAATTGTCAGCGTTCGGGGCTCCCTTCTTCGTGTTGACCACATTCGATGCGAGCGCCGTGATGTCCAGCGCATAGAAGCGCATAAGTCTAGGCGTTCGCGAGTTTAAGACGACCCACATCGCTTCCAAAATATCCTGATTCGCGCGCTCAATGCCACTTTGAAACACGTCTCGGCGCGGCGCCTCTGGTGGAAGAGGCAAGAAAAATGTGTACAAATGGTGCAACACCGTCATCGCGCGCAGCTGCAACTCCGACCCGGCAGCCTCGCGCATGATCTTGCAAATTTGCGGCAAAATCTCCAACGACGACACAATCTCCACCGAATCTACCGACTGCTCATTCAAGAACTCACTACACATCGAGTAGTCGAAAACGTCCATCGCCACGGCGGACAACTTACACAACTTCCCCTCCCTCAGCGCCTCCTTCGCCGCCAACACCGTTCCTTCGGGCACGCGCAAGCGCACTTCAACAGCCTCCCCCTCGCCCGCACTCGCCGCTTCCGCCAATTTACTCTTCGCGATGACGTGCGCGAACGCGCATTCCAACGCGTCCGCCGCCGCTTCGTCGCACAAATCCTCAAACCCGCTCCTCGCCACTCTCCCCGCGCATTTTTCAAACGTCGGCACCCAAAACGCCATCGTTTTCGACGACGCGAACGCATCGCTCTGGCACAGCGCCGAGCACACGCTCAGGCCCAGCGACGTTCGCATCGTCGCGTTGAGTCTCGACTCCGCGTCGGCGTCCGCCGCCGCCGGTTTCAGCAGCGCGTTCAAAAACTTCGCGCCCAGCGCCTTCGCGATCGCATCGCACGTCGACGCGCGCTGCCGCTCGGCGACGCGCGCCAGCACCTTGGTCGCGAGCAGCGCGCCGACGAGTTTCTTCTCTTGCACGTCGCTCGCGCAGAGTTCGAGCGTTTCTTCGAGCGTCGGCGCGTCGGCGTCGGCGTCGGCGTCCGTCGCGAGGCGTTCCGCGAAGCTCAGGACGTCGATTCCCGTCATCGCGTCCACCGCGCCGTCGCGCGCGCGTCCGCGCGCGCGTCGACGACGCGTCGACGCGTCGAGCTGTGACGGATTGAATTCTGTTGAAAACTTTCGACGCAAAACGCGACGCGCGGACGCGCGATCGCGTCGATTCGACGCGGCGACGCGCGCGCGATGGACGCGTACGACGTCGCGTGCGCGATGACGGCGCTCGCGCACGCGTACATGGCGCCGTATTGCAAAGTTGAAGAATCTTTTGCGCTGCAAGCGACGCACGATTTCATGTTTCTCGGCCTCGACGTCGCGTCGTACGACCACAGGGCGTTCCCGGGCGTGGTGCCGCGAACGGCGATCGCGTCGTTGGCGCTCGCGGCGCTCGCGCGAGGGCCGTGGGCGGTCTGGAGGGCGGTACGGGGGACGGGGGAGACGAAGGCGGCGGCGCGAGGCGCGGCGCGGGGAGCGTTAGGGGTCGCGCTCGCGCGCTCGCACGCGAAATTTAGAGGAGACGTGAAATACGCGTTCGGGGACGTCGTCGGGGCGTTGGTGGCGATCGTGTCGCTGTGTGAGTTTCACATGTGGTTTTACGCGTCGCGGCCTTTGATGAACGTCTTCGCGCTCGCGGCGACGCTTCGGGGATGCGGGGCGTGGATTCGGAGCACGCGGTCGCGTGAGAGGACAGACGTGCGCGAGGCTGTGATTTATATCACCGTGACGACGTTTTTACTGCGATGCGACGTGGTTTTGTTGCTCGCACCGATGGGATTGCACATGCTCGCGAGCGGGTTGATTTCGGCGCCGCGCGCCGTCGGGCTCGGATCGGTCGTCGCGTTGCTGACGATCGCGACGTCCACGCTCGTGGATTCGTGGTTTTGGGGACGACTCGTGTGGCCTGAAGGTGCGGTGTTGTATTTTAACACCGCCTTGAACAAGAGCTCGGAGTGGGGGACGTCGCCTTGGCATTGGTACTTTTCGTCGGCGCTGCCGAAGAGCTTGTTGTGCGCGTATCCGCTGGCGTTGATGTCCGTCTTCATCGAGCGTCGCGCGCGCCCGATCATGTTCGCGGCGCTCTTCTACGTTGGTATGTATAGCTTTTTGCCACACAAGGAGTTGCGCTTCATATTCCCGACGCTACCGCTGTTCAACGTCGCCGCGGCGACGACTTTGTCTCGCGTCTGGAATAATCGGCGCAAGCGGCCGCTCGTCGCAGTCATCGCCGCGGGTCTTTTGTTCACAAGTCTCGCGCTCGTCTGCGTGTTCACCGCGGCGTCATCGGTCAATTATCCTGGTGGTGTGGCGTTTCATCGCCTCCATCACGACGCGAACGTCGCCCCTAGGCCTGGAAGCGTACACGTGGACGTTCCGGCGGCGATGACGGGCGTGAGCCGCTTCGGCGAAGCCGCGAGCGCGTCGTCGGGTTGGTCGTACAGTAAGACTGAGGGTTTGAGCGTCAGTGCTTTCGCCGATCATGGGTTCGATTATTTACTCAACGCGCACGAGCACGTTCCAGGGTACGAGGTGGCATTCGTCGCGGACGGGTACGCAGGATTGGCCGTCGACGTGAAGAGCGCACCATCTGTGTTGCGCGTCAAGACGAAGCCCGAGATTTACGTCCATCGGCGCGCTAGCTTAGAACATTAGCAAATAATTGTCACGCGTCAACTCAAAGTATTAGTAGTATCTATATCGATCGTCCCTACGCCTGTCGTCTCTGCGATCATACGAACGTCGATCGTCGCCCCGGCGTCGGTCGTCGCGGTACGGCTCGTACCTCCTATCACCACCCCCTCGGTACGTATCTCTATCACCGCGCCCGTATTCACGGTCGCGATTATCGCGCGGTCTGTACGAGCGATCGCGATCGGGCGAACGCGATCGGCGCTTTCTGTCGCGCCCGTCGCCGCCGCTCCGCCCACCGATGGCGAATCCCGCCTCTTCGTACTTGGCCAACCGCGCCGCGAGCTCGTCGCGCAGTTTACGAATGTGGGTCCATCCAGTGTATTGTTTACCCATCAAATGCTCTTGTCGACGCTCCTCGGTGTCGGTGTTGCACAACAACGTCCCGCTCACCGGACACGGCTCGGTCAATCGATACGCGTCCATACTATCCATCTTCGCCTTAACCTCTTTCGCGCGCTGCTCAAACGTCTCTAAATGCGCCAACTCTGCCTCGGCGCCGTCGACGTCGCCTTCCTCGCCCAATTTCTCCGCCTTCGCTGCGCTTTCCTTCATCTTCACCTCTAACAACCTCAACGTATCAGCGTCGGCGCTCGTCGCCATCTTGATCATCGCCTCCTCCTTCTCCGCCCTCGCTCGCACCATCCCGCGCTCGATCCTCCGATCGCACTCGCGAATCATCCGATCTAACACCATCTTCGTGTCCATTTCGTACCCACATTTCGCCTTCTCAGCCTCGGGCGCGAGTCGAAACGCCTCTCGCGCGCCGTCGTCCCGAACTTTTTCCTGCGCCTCCGCTCCCACGCACCGCAGGACGTCCGCGTCGGACTTTGTGTTCTTGAAACACGTCACGTCGAACCCACAGATGTAGTATTTGCACACGTCCGCGTCCTGAGTCGAGAACCACGTGGAAAAGTCAGTCACTGAAGGCTTGAGAAATCTTCAGAAAGAGAGCGGGACAACGGTCGCGCGGCGTCGCACGCACCGAGTAATGCCTCGAACGGCCGGTGCGTTGATCGAGAGGGACGTCGCGCTCGGTGCCCATGAGCTGATCGAGCATGGCGCGCATAGCGTCCGCCATGGCGACCGCTCGCGAGTCGCGAAGTGCGGGACGAAAGAACTGCGACGCGCGCGCGGAAAGAATTTCGGATCGTGTGATTGCAATGTGCCGTGCGTGCGCTAAGAAGTTCTATGGCTATGTCTGATGAATGAATGTTTCGACGTCCAACGGAGGTGAATCAACGCTCTGTCGTTTTCGCGCGCGTGAAGCGTTCGATGGAAGGGAGCGACTCGCCGCGGCCGCGATTTTCGGCGCCACGAGCGACAGCCCACAGCGAATCGTCGTTCGCGACCGCGATTTCGCGTGCACGTTGCATCGCTGATCGCGTGCGCGGGACGGTTGTCGTTTGTGGGACGTTCGCGATGGTGTCCGGCGGCGCGCCGCCGCAGTGCGCCAACGCTCTTGCATCTTCTGCGTCAACGCCAACGGACATCAAATCCATCGCTGAACACTCCTTTGCGATTTCTACGTCGAGCAATTCTTCCTTGACGTACAAAGGATGGTAGTACGGCGCGTAACCAATGCGATGGAGCCAACGCTCGACGGTTTCTCCATCCTGAATCGCCGACGCTGAGCCCGACGTTGTGGCTCGAGACGCCTTTTTCGCCGCTTCCAACTCTCGTTTCCGGTCAATCTCGTCCACGAGCGCGATCAAATCATCGTCAAATTCGTCGTTGCCGTCCTCTTGCGTGACGTGGTCGAGCTGTGAGAGCGTCTCGGCGCACGTGGCTGCGTGGCGCGAGCGCGCATCGAACGAGACACCATTCAAGTCGACGCCGCACACGGGGCACGACGTCGATTCGCTCGAGCCAACCGCGGTTCGAGACGTCGCCTGATCTCCATTCCGCCGCACGGGTGAGATGGCGTGCCGTCGGGACGACATGCGTCGACATCTGGAGCAACTAACTCCACACGCCCACAAAGAAGCCGTGTAGCATCGACTGAAGCGGCCCACCGGCGCAGAGCAAACGTGTTCCACTCGGGTCCCACTGATGCGCAAAGATTGCTGGCAAACAGTAATCGCGAATCTCAATGTCGTAAAAGTCGTCATCGTGCTCATCCTCGAAGATCCCGTTGTCTGCAAAGGGGACGCAATATTGGTCGTTGAAGAGCTGGCGCACCCGACCTCGACCGTTATCGACGAGATATTTTCGCATGCGAACGTCGTAAAACGAAATCAATCCTCGACCGCCGCCAATTGTGAGTAGATTGCCGCCCTCGTGGAAACTAAGACTGCGCGCGCTGTTGGTATCGCCGTATGGTAGCGCTACGGAGGCGTAAAAGTTTTTTGATCGAAAGTCCACGAAACCAATGTGCGTGCGAGAACCGACGGCGACGATTTGGCCATCGGTGGCGAGGCAGCAAGTTTCGAGATATCCTCGACACTGATATGCACTGTGTACGAGCGAAAGCGTCTCTGCGTCGAGCTGAAGCACGTGTCCGCTCGACGTGCACGTCGCAAGATGACGAGCGGGACATCGATCAACAACCTTGACGCCACGCACGCGTTCGTTCTGCCAGCACTCTCCGATCGGGTGCACCGAACCACTTGGAGTGATTCTTATCTCGTCGTAGCTAGGACTCTTAGGAAGCTGCCAGACTTTCACCGTGCAGTCGCGCGACGCCGACGCCATCGCGTCTCGTCCGATGAAGCCAACGTCGAACACGACGTCTTCGTGCCCAGAAAATGCCATTCTAGGCACGAGACATTCCGTCTCCTCGTCTCGACGGAACCCAACGATGTTGTGTGATGGACCACCGCTACACACGATGTGCTCTCGAGTCGAGCTCACCGAACACGCGTGGGCGCCGCCTCGTCTCGAAGCGGCGGCGCGAACCGCGCCGTGCCCATAGGGACCGGCCAAGAACGGCGGAGAAACGTTGATCGCTCGTAACGCCTGCGGCGTGTGTCGGCTCACCCACTGCGCGGCGATCTCCATCGCCCGGTTCCTCGTGTACGCGTCCTCCCTTCCGAGTTCGATCTCGCGCCACACGTCTCGACGCCCTCGTCGATCGATCTCCAACTCAAACAACCGATTATCCTTCGTCCCGATCAACGCCAGATCATCCGCGAGCCACGCGCACGAGAATGCCTTATCGCAAAACGACATCGCGCCGAACGGGCGAAACGGGATCGGTCGCAGCGTTCGAAGCGCCGCCGCCGCGCGCGCCGGCGGCGCGCGATCCGGCGACTTCCAACGTTTCACGACCGCCTCCTCACGCGCGCGCAACGCGCGGTTCGCGCGCGACGAATTCAAATCTCGATCATCTCGGGACATCTTCGTGACCTCGCGCGCGGCGCGGCGCGGCGAAAACCGTTCGATCGACGTCGACGCTCGCTCGTCGTCGCGACTTCGGCGACGCGAACCGACGAGAGTCTCCAATCCAAGCCTTCCCGAGCGCGCGCGCGCGTGAGAACGACGCGCGAGACTTGAGCGCGCGCAGAAAAATATCTCGCGCGCGTCGCGCGCGTCGCGCGCGTCCCGCGCGCGCGAGCGAAGAGAGAAAACTTTTGCGCGCGACGCGGCACTTTGTGCCGCTCCATGTCGTCGTAAGCTTCGGCGCCATGCGAGACGCGGACGCGGCGCGGCGCGCCGACGCGACGTCACTGCGATCGTCGTCCAAGCGCGCGGTCGAGGCGACGCTGGAGAAGCGCGAGAAGCGTCGACGAAGGGACGATGACAAAGCACAGCTGGCGGAAGGAAACGCGACGACGACGGCGCGCGCGCGCGTCAACGACGACGCAGAGGCGCGGCGAACGATCCCTGGGCGGTCGGCGGCGTCCATCGCGGCGCAGCTCGGAGTGGCGCTGCCGTTCGCGCGCGGCGACGGGTCGACGGCGGCGACGGACGACGACGTCGGCGCGTGCGGCGTCGACGCGAAAACGAACGCCGAGAGCAGCGAAGAGGAGTGGGATGACGTCGATGATGAGCGTGACTACGGAGCGTACGTCCCGGACGTTGAACCGGAGGAACGCGTGGGGTTGGAGGATGCGCCGGAAAACGCGGGGCGAGCGAGCGGCGGCGGCGACGCGTCGACGACGAAGAAGAAAAAGAAATCGCGTCGATTGAGCGATGATGAGCGGAGGAATTTGTTGGAGACGCATCATACGCACGTGATGTGCTTAGTGGCTCGCGGTAGGTTGGTGCGGGCGGCGGCGTCGAGCGAGATTTTGCGAGCGCTCGTGACGTCGTGCGCGCCGCGGCGGTTGGTGGACGCGTGCACGACGGCGACGGCGACGGTTGAGGTGAGTGCGCTGGCGAGATTAGTAGATTGGTTTGCCGATGCGACAGCACCGCCGATCGCGATCGATGGTGATGACGTTTTAGGCGCGAAAAAGGCGGTGAAGGACGCTCGATGGCGTCGCTTGGCGTTTCGAGCGGCGATGCATCGCGCGAGCGCCGGCGCGACAGGCAGCGCGTGTGGTATCGCCGCAAGACTTGCGTCGCTTTGGGCGCTTCGAGGTCGCACTGAAATAAGTGAAGAAGAGTGCGCGGCGCTGTTCGCGGCGTTGTGTCAAGGTTTGGGTTTGATGTGTCGCGTAGTGTCGTCGCTCGAGCCAGTGCCAGTTCGCGCGAGCGCAGCGAAACTCGAATCCATGGGCGTGCTGCATACACCTAAGCCACTGCCGTTAGAGACTGTGCGACGTCGCGAAGGACTTGTCCGACACTGGTGCGAGGTGTTGTGCGCGCGACACGATGCGGAATCAAATGACAAAGGAAACGCTCGCTGGGTGAGCGTTGTGCCGACGACGCGAGCATCGGTGGACGCTCCAGAGATTATTTTTGGCAATCGCAAACGTGGCACGACTGCGGATGCGACGTCGTCTATGCCGTACGTCGTGGCGTTTTACGCCGATTCGGGCGCGCGCGATGTCACACGCAAGTACTCCGCGGCGTTTTCACAGGCATTGCACCACCGCACGCCAGATTGGAAGTGGTGGGAGAAAATCACAGAGCACGTCGAAAGAATCCATCGCGACGCGATCGCGCGCGATGCCTCACCCGAGCTGCGGAACGTCGTAGAAACGGCTGATGCCACAGAGTTATTCGAGATGGACGTGAGAAGCTCGAAAGAGCGCGTGCCCGGGACGATGACTGAGATTAAAAATCATCCGCTCTGGGTCGTCGAGCGCTTTTTGTCGCGATCACAGTGCATTCACCCTCGACATCCCGTGAAAGGTCTCATCGCCGGCGAACCAGTATTTCCGAGATCGTGTGTGAAGGAGTTGAAGAGCGCCGAGCGCTGGAAGAGCGAGTGCAGAAGACGCGTCATCGACACGTTGATGAACTCGCCTGTGCGCAAGATTCACAGCAGAGCGTCTCAGGCGCGCGTCAAGGCTCTCACGCGCGCGCGCGAAGGCTGGTTCATGACGCAAGCGGAAGGATCAAAAGAACGCTTAGACTCAGAAGAGTGGCGCGTCTCGATGTCCGAGCACGACGATTGTCCGGACGATCCGCAGAGAATTCCCGGCGACATTGCGCTCTACGGCGAATGGCAAACCGAACCTTGGACGCCTCCAGCCGCCGTGGGCGGTCTTGTGCCGAAGAACGATCGCGGAAACGTCGATTTGTACGGTAATGCATTACCACCACCGGGAACCGTGCACGTGAACTTGCCGCGAATCGCAAAAACCGCCAAATCGATGAGTATTGACTATGCCCCCGCGCTCGTCGGTTTCGAGTACAAAGCCGGCGGCAAGACGCTCCCCGTCTTCAACGGTATCGTCGTCTGCGAAGAATTCAAAGACGACTTACTCTCGAAACACGAAGAAGCCGAAGAAACGCGCCGACTCGCGATCGAGGCCAAGGTATACAAAGAAGCCTGCCTGCACTGGCGTCTCCTCCTCGGCGCAATTTGGACAAGAGCCGCGCTTCGCGAGGAATTCCAAGACGGCGAGGTTTTCCAAGATCCCACCGCTCGACGCATCGCCGCCGCTCGCGCGATGCACGAATCTGATAATCATCCAACTGCACCCGTCGCGGTCGAACCCTTAGAACTCGGCGCCGCGGCGTACGTAGAAGAATTGTAAAACGAATGAAATGAAGCCGTCGTCGCCGGTGTCCGACTTCATTGCGCGGGGTGATGCTCAACAAACGGCGGACTCCTCGAGGTCAATCTGACGCTTTTCGCTTGCGATGCGATTGCAATGGATGCGGTGTGGTGGCTTTATTTTATTCGTACACTCTTATACGCGATCCAGCGTCGGTCGCGCGTCGCATTCTCGATTTCGCGTCGACTTTGTCCCCAGCCGAAGTGACTGGTAAAATCCGTCTCGCGCGCGAGGGAATCAACGCCACTGCGGCTGCGAGCGATGCGACGACGATGAATGCATTTTTGTCGTTTCTAGAGCGCGAGCCAGATCTCGAGCTGGCGCTGGATGGGGTAGACTATAAGCTCGAACCGGGGTGCGCGCACTGTTTCGAGACGCTGAGCGTGCGCGTCGTCGACGAGCTGTGTCCGTTCGGTGAAGTGAACTTGGGCGTGGATGGAGAATGCGTGCAAAGTTTGACGCCTGAGGAATGGGCGGCGGAGGTTCGGTCGCGAGATACGACGAAGTCGAGGTTATTGGACGTTCGAAATTTCTACGAGAGCCGCCTTGGCCATTTTTTCGGCAGCACTTGCGCGCCCATTCGCCGGTTTTCGCAGTTCAAGGAGTGGCTGGCACGCGATGGCGTGCTCGAGAGAGAAATCAAGGATAAGGACCTGTATATTTTCTGCACCGGAGGCGTACGGTGCGAAAAGGTGGCGACGTATTTGACGACGCGGCTACCCGAGGGCTCGCGGCCGAGGACCGTTCGTAAACTAGCCGGCGGCATCGTGGCGTACGCCAAGTCTGGAATAAACGAACGTGACGGTTTATTCAAGGGCTCGAATTATGTTTTCGACGCGCGCGGTTCGACTCCTGTCGGTCAAGACTTACCATCGACGTCTTGGTGCGACGGATGCGGCGACGCGAGTGGTCGAATTTCAAAGTGCGTCGGAAAGTCGTGTCACGTCATCCTCATCGCGTGCGAGCGCTGCGGCGATACCGTGTACTGTTGCACGAGCTGCCGTGACCAAACAGAGCGAGCGCGCTTGGATGAAGACAACTTCAGACGGCGCGCATGCGAGTGTGACTCATTCGAATCGCGCGAACGCCGACTTCGTCCCGCGCAGCAATGAAGACGCCAGAGTCGCCTCGCGCTCGATGTTAGACACGTAGCTTGTAGCCTAGTTCGGTATAGGTGATTGTGATAATATTTTCATTACAAAATATTATACGGCGACGACGGGGGAAGTGATGACGGTGCCGACGCCGGTGTCGGTGAGAATTTCGAGGAGTAGGCTGTGCTTGGCGCGACCGTCGATGATGTGCGCGCTCTTCACGCCGTTCGTGATGCTGGTCATGCAACATTCGACTTTGGGAATCATGCCTCCCGCAATCACACCCTTCGCGATGGCTTCTTCCGTCTCCTTCATGGTCAGCTCGCGAATCAAAGTGTTGGGATCATCCTTATCGGTGCACACGCCCGGAACGTCCGTCATCAAGATGAGCTTCTCCGCCCCGAGCTTGGCCGCGATTGCACCAGCCGCGGTATCCGCGTTCACGTTAAGCGCCTGACCGTTTGCATCCATGGCGACAGTGGCGACGACGGGAATGTACCCCACATTCACGAGTTCACGAATCAACCGCGTGTCCACCTGCGTCACGTCGCCGACGAAACCCAACTCCTCGCTCTTCACCACGCCGCGCAATAAATTCCCATCCTTGCCGCAGATCCCGACAGCTTTCCCGCCTGCGCACGAAATCAAGCTCACGATGGACTTGTTCACCTTACCCGTGAGCACCTGCTCGACGATTTCCATCGTCTGCGCGTCGGTGACTCGCAGCCCGTTTAAGAACTTCGCCTCGACGCCGACCCTGTTCAGCATCGCGTTAATCTCTGGCCCACCCCCGTGCACGAGCACCGGCCGAATGCCCACCGTCGACAGCAACACCACATCACGAATCACCGCCGCCTTCAGTTCCTCGGACTTCATCGCCGCGCCGCCGTACTTGACCACCACGGTTTGCCCCGCGAAGCGTTGCAAATACGGCAACGCCTCCGACAGCACCTTGACGCGCGTTTGATTATCGCTCTCCTGTTCCGCGCTCAGCGCGATCGCGCGCGCGCGATGCGCGGTTGAAGTCTGCGATCGCGAACCCGCTCGTCAGTCTCGCGCTTTCCGTCGATCGCGCGCCGTCTCCAATCGTATTCCCCGCGCCTCGGCGCGTCGTCGTCGCGCCGCGTTCAAAACCTAGTCTGACGCCCGCGCGTTCGCGCGCGCGCCACCGTCGCGCGCGACCCGCGCGCGCGGCGCATCGCGACGACATCGTCGTTCGCCGCGCGCGCTCGATCCCGCGCGCGCGCCCTCGGCGCCGCGTCGCCGCGTCGAAAAACATACCCTGGAACGCGTCGCGAATCTTCGCGCCCCCCGCGCGCCGTCCCCGCGCGCGCTCGCGCTCGCGCGCGTCGCGCACGACGCGGCAGACATGTTTAAGTTCTCACGCGGCCCGTCGACGGGGCGGAAGAGGCGCGCGCGTCGACGAGACGCGGCGAGGAAATTGCGGCACAAAGTGACGGTTCGCCCATGGGACGGTTTCGAGGCGTCGACGCGCCCGAGATCGATCTCGACGCCTACGTCGCGTCGCTGACGCCCTCGCGCGCGCGTCACGCGTCGCACGCGCGCGCGAGCGCGTCGCGAGACGCCGTGCGCGTCGCGCGGTGGTTGGAGAATGAAAAAGTGCTCTTGCTGACGTTTCGCGACGCCGCGACGCAGCGACGGGCGCTGGGACGACTTTCGATGTTCATCGAGGACCCGGAGTGGCGCGGGAAAATCGCGGACGCGCTGCCGAGCGGCGCGAGGGGCGGGGTGGCGAATTACAGCGGACACAACGCGCGCGCGCGGGAGGTGTGCGCGTTTTACGCGGCGGCGCGGCGCGAGGGCGGGTGCTGGGAGGACGAAGAAGCGGTCGTCGAGGCGCTGGTGCGGTGCGGAGCGCTTCGGAGGAATGAGGATGGCGCGGTGGAGGTGAGCGAAAGCGCGATGGGGCGCGGAGGGTGGTGCGAATACGACGGCGAAGACGACGACGAGGAGAGCGTCGTTCCGGAGACGTGCGTCATCGCCGTGTGCGCGAGCGGAGACGCGCGCGAGGTCCAGGATGCGCTTTTACACGAAGCCATGCACGGGCTGTGGTACGCCAGGGAAAATTATGCGAGTTGGTGCTACGAATTTTATCGCGGCGACGCGCTCGGGGACGAGGAGCGCGCGATTTGGGTCGACTTTCTTCGCGAGCTTCGTTACGACGTGTCCGTGCGCGAGGTCGTGGTGAACGAGTTTCAGGCGTACATGGCCACGGAACGCGTGTTATTCGGCGGCGACAGCGCGACGGCGAACAAGGGAAAGAAATCGGGCGGCGCGATCGTTCGCGCCGGCGACGCGCTCGCGGCGATGCAAAAGAAATTCGCCGCGGCGGCGAGAGACGCCGTGCCGGACCCACCGCGGTGCGGACAGCTCACCGTGGTGTGGGAATAAATTATTTTATTTTTTTCGCCCTCGTTCGACGCGATGGGACGCGAAAATCTCGAAAATCGTCGGTGTACATTTTACAGATGAATAATAAAAGGGCGCCCCGAGGGCGCGTCGACGCCTCGGCGCCCTCGGGGGCAAAGAATGAAGCCAAAAAAGCTCACTAAATACGCACTCTCGCCGCTCGAACGCATCGCGCGCTCACACCGCGATGTCCCCGCACGCGTGCATCGCCGTCCAACTCGGCCGACTGCTCATGTTCCCCGTCACGCGCCGCGCGAGCGCGTCCTCGCGCGTCACCGCGACGCCGTGCTCGCGCTCGTCCGCGTCCCCGCCCATCCCGTCGTTCACGAACATCACCTCGTGCTCCTCGATCGTCCTCGGCGCCACGAACATCTTCCTCCTCGCGCTCCCGCTCGCGCTGTCCTCCGCCCCGTCGTACGCGTACCCGTCCACGCGCAAGTGCGCCGGCGGCACGAAGCCGCGCAAACCCCACCTCGCGCGCGCGTCGCCCCGTCGCGCGTCCGAACCTCCCTCGCTCGCCCGCGGCGCGTTATACGCGCTCGCGTAGTACGAATCGTTCCTCGCCACCCCATCGCTCCGCGCGTCGTCCGTTCGCGCGCGCGTCGCGCGCATTCGCGCCTCCATCGCTCGCGCGTCGCGCGCGCGTCGCTTTTTCGCGCGTCCCGGTCGTCGCGTTATCCGGTCGCCGCGCCTCCGTTCGCGATCGTCGCGTCGCGCCGCGAGCACCGCGCGTCGATCGACGCGTCGTTTCGACGTTCTTCGACGCGCGACGCGTTATATCGCGAAGATACGGCGCGCGCGACGCGCGAATCGTCGCGGTGTGGCGATTCGTCGCGCGGCGCTGACGTGGCGACGCGTCGTCGCCGCGCGCGTCGTATCGGATTCGGCGCGGGTCTTTAGGCGTGCGACGCGCGGTGACTCGTATTTAACGTACGCGTATTAGTATGCGCGCGCGTCGATCGATCGATCGTGCGTAAATAGAACAGACTCGGTCGCGGCGCGCGTCGTCCGTCGCCTTTTGCGTATACATAACGTCGGTACATCGCGGTCGAGTGTGTCATAAATATATATTATGTGTATCACTGGACTGTATACCCGATTGTCCGTGAATACCCACCACGCGCGACGCCGATGGCGAGCGCGCGCTCGAACGGCGCGCCGCGACGCGCGCCGAAGCGTCGGGTCGCGCGGCGCGGCGCTCGCGCGCGCTCGATTGGACGAAAATTTTTTGAATCATTTTCCGATCGCGACGGAAATCGCGAACGCCGTCGGCGCGCGCGTTCGCGTCGCGCGATCGCGCTCGCGAGTCGCGAGCGCAATCGCCGTCGACGGCGCGACGGCGAATTTCGACGCTTCGCGACGCGCGGCGTCGCGCGCGATCGCCGCGACGTCGCGCGAATCGCGTCGACGTCCGGGCCCGACATGCCGCGCTGGACGACCGTCGACGACGCCGCGACGGCGCTCGCGGAATCGCGCGGCGACGACGGCGCGCGCGTCGCGCTCGTCGACGTCGCGCGCGCGTGCGACGCGGTCGCGCGCGACGCGACCGACGCGGCGAACGCGCGACGCGGACGCGCGCTGCTGGCGATCGCGGCGCGCGCGCGCGAGACGCGCCGAGGACGACGCGCCGAGGACGCGGCGGGAGACGCGCGGCGGGACGCGGAGGCGCTCGCGCGGGACGCGCGCGCGAGCGGGGCGAGCGAGGCGGCGATCGACGCGATCGAGGCGTGCGCGAGAAGCGCGAGGGCGTGGGAAGAGGCGGCGGCGGCGCGGGAAGACGCGGCGCGGGCGCGGAGGACGGCGCGGGAGAGGGCGAACGCGAAGGCGCGGGAGCGGGACGCGGAGGACGCGCTCGGGACGATGAATCTCGGCGAAGCGGCGAGGGCGGCGAGCGCGGCGAACGTGATCCTGCGCGGCGAGGCGGAGGAGGAAGACGCGGAGAGCGACGACGATCGGGGCGTGGACGACGAGGCGCGAGCGACGTGCGAGCGCGTCGTCGAGCGCGTTCGACGCGTCGTGGACGAAGAGGTGAGCGCGAGCGTCGTCTTCGAGGGGTCGTCGCGGGTTTCCATCGACGCCGCGCGGTTGAGACGCGCGTGCGAGCGTTTGGCGGAGATTAGCGCGGATGAGACGCGTCTGAGGACGTCCATCGTGGCCAGGGCGCTGGTGGATGAGTTTTTAGCGCCGATGATTCGCGCGGGGGCGAAGAGCGTCGTCAAAGTCGTCGAAGAAGACGGCGGCGATTCGCTGCGGTACGAAACCGCGACGACGAAAAGCGTGGACGACGACAGCGCGCAAGCCTCGCTCGAGACGGCGTTGAGGTGGATCAGAAGTAAGTTGCCGAACGAAGACGTCGCGAAAGCCGTCGGCGTCGAGGCGTGGGGAGACATCGCGAAGACGTGCGTGAACGCTTGGTTGAGCGCGCGACCGAGCGAGCGCGCGATCGATCGAACGTGCGCGGTCGAAGTCGTGGCTTCGAATTGCGGATTCGTGCCTCCGCCGTCGGACGGCGCGGCGTCGTACGCGGGCGGCGCTTTGGGCCCGCTCGAAGCCGAGGCGCTCGCGACGGAGATGCGCGAGGCGGAGACGCGCCGCGCCGCGGTGCTCGCGCGGGCGCGCGAGCTCGCGTTGAGTGACGATCAGACCATCGTTCGAACTTTGGGCGATGCGAAAACGCGTGGCGTAGGCCGCGGGACGGGCGAGGAAACTGAGACGTCGAAAGGCGCAAACAATCTTCTCGACGGCGCGCCCCGCACCGTGAGCAAGGCGACGGATTTACTCGCGGCGCACGTCGACGACGTGCTTCAATCGGCGACCGAGCTCGATCCGCACGCCCACCGGGCGTCAGCGAGCTTAGCCGCCGCCGCCGCGGATTGTCTAGATTTGTTTCGCGCCTGCGTCATCGCCGCGCGGGGAGAACAATTGAAGACGATTCACGCCGCTTCGCTCGTGTTTTACAACGATTGTCACCATCTGGCGAATCGCTTCAGCGCGAGCGTGTTCGCGCGCGGCGTGGCGTTAGAGCGACAGATCGGTCGTACGCCTGCGCTCATTTGGCCCGTCGAGCCTTTGAGAGCGTTAGGTGACGCTACTCGTGCGGAGGCCAATAATCGAGCGCTGCGCGAATTGCACGCCGCGCTCGACGTCGCGTCTGGGTTTTTGCGCTCGGCGGAAGTTCAGGTGAAGGAAGACATCGTCAAATCCATCGCGCGCGCGCGACACGTGATCCACCGCGTGGGTACGACGAGCATGTATGTCTTGCCCGATCCCATCGGAACGCAAGACGCGGCCGAGTTGGCGCTGCACTACGCGAGACGCGTGACGCTCGAAATCCTCTCCATGGAGGACATCTCGGTGGAGGAATCAGAAGCTTTGACGGAGATTATCGGCGTCGCATTCGCGAGCGAAGGGTTAGTGGGCAAGAAGGGCGACGAAGACGCGATTCGCGCGCTCTTACGAGCCGTCGGCCCGGAATGGCAAAAAGTTCGAGAGCTCGGCGTCATGCTCAGCGCGCCTCTTCGCGACATCGCGACGAGCTGGGAGCGCGGATCGTTGCAGAAAGTCGGTTTTACCGCGAGCGAAGTTCGCGGTTTCATCGGTGCGCTGTTTAGTGAAACTCCGCTTCGAGCGGAGTGCCTAGCTAGAATAGGATAGTTTCGTAGATTAGCGGTAAACGTACGAGATATTGCGTTACATCACACCGCGTCGCGCCGCCGAATTATTACTTCGTCTCGAGGAGCTCGCCGTCTTCGTCGAACGAGTACGTCACGACCGAGCCAGATCTGGGCTTGCGTCCGATTGCCTTGTAGTGCACCGCGCTCGTGTTGCAAATCTTCACGAAATCGTCACCCTTGAGCGACGCGCCGCCGACCAAGAACCCGTCGATATCGCTCAGACGAGCCAATTCGGAGCAGTTGCCGGCGTTGACCGACCCCCCGTACTGAATGCGCGTCGCCTTGGCCACCTCTTCGCTGACGTTATCCGCCAGCCACTGACGAATCTTCGCGTGCACGTCTTGAACTTGCTCGGGCGTGGCCACCTTGCCAGTCCCGATCGCCCAAATCGGCTCGTACGCGATGACGACTTGCGATCCCCAGCTGGAGTGCTCCTTGTCGTCGATCTCCGTCGCCACGGCTTTGAGCTGAGCGAAAATCACATCCATCGTCTTTCCGCTCTCTCGCTCCTCCAGCGTTTCTCCGACGCACACGATCACGGACAAGCCGTGAAACCGCGCGTGCGCCACCTTCTTCCCCACGAACTCGTTCGATTCGTTGAAGAGATTTCTCCGTTCGCTGTGCCCGAGAATCACCCAAGGAATTCGTAAATCCTCCAACATCTCCGCGCTCACCTCCCCCGTGAACGCCCCCGTATCGCTATCGTAATGATGCGTCGGATCCACCAAACCCGGCTCGACCCAGCAATTCTGCGCCGCGACCTCGTACGGCGCCTTCAACGTCTCCGTCGCCTCGTCCAAGAACAAAAACGGCGGCGCCACGACGACGTCCACGTCCCTCAGCTCTCCCGCGTTCAGCTCCTCGATCAGCGTCTTCACCGACGCGCGCGTGCCGTTACACTTCCAATTCCCTCCCACGATGAACCGTCCGTTCCCCGCGTTCGTCGCGACGCGTCGTCGCGCGTCGTCGTCGCGCGGTCGCGTCAGCCATCGGCATCGCGTCGTTCGTTTCGTCGCGTCGCGCGCCGGCGTCGCGACGCGCGTCGGCGTCGCGACGCGCGTCATCGCGGTCATCGCGGCGTCGTTCGCTCGATCCGTCGCGCGCGCCGGAGGCGCGGCGTCGTCGACTCGCGTCGGCGTCGCGCGCGCGACGGATAACGTCCGACGGGTGCCGAATGTCCGAATTCACATACATCCTCACTGTTTGTCCATAGAAACGCCCACCGACGTCGACGAGGGGGCCTGCTCGACGCGCCGCACACCCGCGCGCGCGATGCACGCCGCCGCCCGAACGATCGCGCGACGATGCGCGCGACGCGCGTCCGTCTCCACGTCCGTCGCGCGTCAATTCGCGGTGCGCGAGCGACCGAGCGACGACCGACGCACGCGACGAACGCGACGCGCGAACGATGACGTCTCGAGCGAGAAGACTGACGACGACGCGACGCACGCGACGAACGCGACGCAGGCCGTGCCGCAGGGCGCAGGAGGCGCGACGAGCAACGCGGATGAATACGCGAAGATTCGCGCGACGCACGCGAACGTGACGGTGCGTGAGAAGAGAAGAGTGGGGGATCGAGCGGGACGCGAGGCGCGGGACGGAGGAGGACGACGCGCGAGGACGACGCGGGAAGACGACTGACGACGGGTGATGCGCGCGCAGTGGCCGGAAATTATCAATAAACCGATCGAAGAGGTCGATCCGGAGATGTCGGAGATCATCGAGCGGGAAAAGGCGCGACAGTGGAAGGGGCTCGAACTCATTCCTTCGGAAAATTTCGTGTCGAAGTCGGTGATGGACGCCGTGGGGTCCATCATGACGAACAAGTACTCTGAGGGTTACCCGGGAGCGCGTTATTACGGTGGGAACGAGTTCATCGATATGGCTGAGTCGCTGTGCCAAGAGCGCGCGCTCAAGGCGTTCAACCTGGACCCGGCGAAGTGGGGGGTGAACGTGCAGTCGCTCTCGGGTTCGCCCGCGAACTTCCAGGTGTACACCGCGCTTTTGCAGCCGCACGATAAGATCATGGCGCTCGATTTGCCGCACGGTGGTCACTTGTCGCACGGTTACCAAACCGACACGAAGAAGATTAGTGCGACGTCCATCTTTTTCACTTCCGTGCCGTACCGCTTGGACGAGTCCACCGGCTTGATTGACTACGACGCGTGCGAAAAGACTGCGGCTTTGGTTCGCCCGAAGTTGATCGTCGCCGGTGCGTCCGCCTACGCGCGTTTGTACGATTACCCGCGAATGCGCAAGATTGCGGACAACTCCAACGCCATCTTGCTCGCCGACATGGCGCACATTTCCGGTTTGGTCGCCGCGGGCGAGGTGCCGTCGCCGTTCGACTACGCCGATGTCGTCACCACGACCACGCACAAGTCTCTCCGAGGCCCGCGTGGTGCGATGATCTTCTACCGTAAGGGTGAGAAGGGCAAGGATAAGAAAGGCAACCCGATCATGTACGATTTGGAGAGCAAGATTGATTTCGCCGTCTTCCCGGGTCTCCAAGGGGGTCCCCACAACCACACCATCGCCGGTCTCGCGGTGGCGCTCAAGCAAGCGGCTAGCCCGGAGTTCAAGGCTTACCAAAGGCAAGTCATGAGCAACATGCAAGCCATGGCGAACCGCCTCGTCCAACACGGTATCAAGCTTGTGTCTGGGGGTACGGATAACCATCTCGCTTTGCTCGACTTGCGCCCGATGGGCGTCGACGGCTCTCGCGTCGAGCGCGTCTTGGAGCTCGCGCACATCGCGTGCAACAAGAACACCGTCCCGGGTGACGTTTCTGCCATGGTGCCGGGTGGTTTGCGCATCGGTACTCCGGCGTTGACCTCGCGTGGTTTCACCGAGAAGGATTTTGAACAAGTCGCCGAGTTCATCGTTCGCGGCATCAAAATCGCGCAAGACGTCAAGTCCAAGTCTGAAGGCACCAAGCTCAAGGACTTCCGCGCCGCGCTCGAGTCCAAGGAGTGGCCGGAGCTCACGCAACTGACCAAGGATGTCGAGGAGTTCGCCACGCAATTCCCGACCATCGGTTTCGAGAAGGCTGAAGGCAAGTACACGCAGTCTCTGTGAGTTTTTGAAACGCGCGCGCTTTACTCTGTTCATTTATATCACTCATCAGCACGATGAATTACGAAATTTGCAATGTTCACACACCATGATTTTGTTTCAAATCATTTCGCTCATTTAGCCGATGATGATGCTGTCGTCTTTCAATACAATTTGCGTCGCGTTTGAGGCGCCGCGGCTAAATTAGATGCGCTAAAAACTCTCAGATGTACTGGCTGACCCATCTGAAACCCTCGGCGTATCCCATGCGACGAACGACGGAGCACATGAAAACTTCAATCGGTCGCATGTTCGTGTTCTCCAAGTTCACCTTACCCTTCCCCGTGGTGTAATTCGTCAATCCCAAGCAGTGTCGTAACTCCTCCTCGCTCGCCGCGTGCGGAATGTCAATCTTATTCCCCAAAATCAAAAACGGCACGTTCCCGAGCGAATCATCGCCGAGCAAAGAATCGAGCTCCTTCTTACTCTCCATGAACCGCTCCTTATCCACCGCATCGACGAGAAACACGATCGCATCCACCTTGGCGTAGTAATCCTTCCACACGCGTCGCGCGACTTCGTGTCCGCCCAAATCAAACGCCTTGAACCGGATCTGCCCGATCGACAACTCCTCGCTCGTCGGGTACTGCGTCGGCTGATGCTGCGCCAATCGCTCATCCTTGAGCATGTGCATCAACGTCGTTTTCCCCGCGTTATCTAACCCCTGCGCGTGCGTTAAAACCGTTCGCGCGCGCGTCAGTCACACGAAATCCGTCGACTTTCGTCGCGGCCCGTTGCGTCGCGATCTTCATCTTTTCCGTCGTTTTCGCGCGCCGCGACGCGCGCGCGCGCCGTCTCGCACGCTCGAACGACGCACCAAAAACAGTATCTTCGCATTCTTCTGCCACAGCCCGAGACTGGCGAGGACGTCGTAGAACCAGTCGAAGAAGAACACCATGGCGCGTTGTGCCGCGCCCGCGCGCGCCGCGCGTCGCGTCGTCGACGCGAGACGACGCCTCGACCGCGACTCGACGGCGCGAATGGCGTCGCGGCTCGCGCGGACGCGCGTTAAAAATACGCCGCGTCGATGGCGCGCGTCGTCGACGGCGCGCGCGGCGACGCGCGGGCGCGGACGACGCGCGACGCCGTTCGCGCCGCTCGAAATATCTGCAGCTTCGCGCGGCGCGGCGCGAGCGGCGCGCGCGCGCGGGCGTCGGGTCGTCGTCGTGCCGGGATTTTTGACCGGGAGCGACGCGTACGAGGGCGTCGCGCGCGCGCTGGCGCGAGCGATCGGGGACGACGCGCGCGTGCGCGTCGCGCCGGTGAAGCGAGAGATGTGGTTCGGGACGCTGCGCGGCGGTTCGTTCGAGGAGATTTTAGACGTCGTCGACGCGTGCGCGCGAGAGGCGGCGAGGGATGGCGGTGAGAGGGTGTGCTTGGTCGGACACAGCGCGGGAGGGTGGTTGGGGCGGTTGTATTTGGGCGACGCGCGGGCGTATCGCGGCGAAGCGCCGTACGACGGCGCGCGATTCGTGGACGCGTTGATCACGCTCGGCGCGCCGCATGGGAGCTTGGAGAAGTATCCGTTCGGTCGCGTGAGAGAGAATAGACCGGGGGAGAGCGAGTCGATGCCGGACGACGCGCGAGGGTCGTCGCTCGCGTTTACGAATTATTATTATCCCGGCGCGTATCGCGCCGACGTGCGATACGTCGACGTC
>Ga0257114_1000220_pt1 | contig 43890 bp, 40 predicted proteins | sample SI112_10mmetaG_FD_190149 | JGI IMG/M metagenome (GOLD analysis project Ga0257114, IMG submission 190149) | Marine microbial communities from Saanich Inlet, British Columbia, Canada - SI112_10m | ecosystem: Environmental > Aquatic > Marine > Inlet | place: Canada: British Columbia | collected...
TGAAGTAGTTGCTATTAGAGACGCATGTAAAAATTTAAACACTTTTCAATTAGACGATTGTATTATTTACACCTCCTGTGAACCTTGTCCGATGTGTTTGGGTGCTATTTATTGGGCAAGACCAAATGCGGTTTATTATGGTTGTACCAAACAAGATGCTGCCGACATTAATTTTGATGATGATTTAATTTATAAGGAACTAAAAGTACCCATGACAGAAAGGAAAATACCCTTTAAACAACTTGGAAGAAAGAATGCGCTTAAAGCGTTTGAATTATGGAGTGAAAAACAAGATAAAGATTTGTACTAACAGTAAAGAAACTATTTAATTAGCTTTTTTACTGAAGCAAATATTCCTGAAAGAATAACCATTGAAATGCCTATTGGAATAAGCCATACTCCTATTGTTAATTGTGGCAAACCTAGTGCGTAGTTTAACATTAACGCGTGAACGGAGTTGAAAACAATCCAAATCACAGGAAGTACTAAAAGAATAATAACACCTAGTAGTTTAGCGATGGAAATTAGTAATGACTTAATGATTCCGGCTGGAGAATAACCCAATAAAATCAGCATTCTAATTCGGTCTTTATTTTGATAAATCAAGCCTTTAATTTGAGATAAGCTTAACGCCATACTCAGGATTAGAATAACGAAACCAAACACAAATACAACAGCTAGCGTAATTTTTAAAACGGTTTTACTTTTTTGAACCACTAATTGCTCACCATTTACGTCATAATCATTACGATCTAAATACCTGCGTAGAGTCTTCTCCCCTGAATCCTTTACTTTTAAAACAACCATAGAAACTCTTGTTTGTGTATTTCCTGATAATTCATGATTTGCATAATCCAAGAAGTTCCGTGGCACTAAAACACTTGAAATACGATCGGAAAACCCAACTACTCTTGCTTTATAACTTAAACGCTTTCCGTCCTTTGTTAGTTGTAAATCAACAGTGGCTTGCTTTATCGCTATTTTAGGAATAGGCGGTCTACCCTGACTGGGCAAAACAGCATGATTTAATAAGGTTAGAAATTGATTGGATATTATAACAGGTATTTCTACTTGCCCTTTTTCCCATTGAAAATCATCGGTGTCTGCATCAATAAAATTGGGTTTTACTGACGTGAAAAACATATCAAATCCATTTCCTGCAAAACGACCATAAACTCTAAAATCATTCGACCATAATTCTGCAACATCCTCAATGAAGTTTTGTTTTCTTAAACTAGCAATTTCATTCACCGAAAAATCAGGAGAGCTTAAACCTAAACTTGTAGAAACACCAACTTCTTTAGAGATTTGTAAATATTGAAACCCTTCTTCTTTTTCTGATTTATCCAGAATAAAAGAAACGTCATTAAATAATTGATAAACAGAGGCTATCAAAAAAGAACTTAATAAAATTCCAAAACCAGCAATTAACAAGCCCAGTTTGCTTTTACCTTGTAATAGTATGTTAACAATGTTCACTTTCATACTAAGCCATTCTAACCTTTTTAGTATAATCAAAATAACTATCCGAATATAAATTCGACAATATCAATCCTGCATTGTTTTCAGCCGTAACAGCTTTAATTAGAGCAATTGCTTTTTGAGTATTCACTTCATCCAAAGCACTAAAGGGCTCATCAAGTAACAACCATGAAAACGGCATACATAAAGCGCGTAATATTGCTATTCGTTGCTTTTCACCCCTTGACAAAAGAGCAACTTTTTTGTTTAACAACCCATACACATCAAGACTTTTAGCCATTTTAACTATTTCGTCCTGAGTATATTTATTGGTCAACTGATTTTTAATTTGAATATTTTCAATTGCTGTTAATTCATCCAATAATTGAAGATCTTGAAATACAATCCCTATTTGATTACTTCTAAGCTTACTCCAATCTTCTTGTGATAAATTTAGAACAGACTCACCTTGTAATCTTAATTCACCTTTAAAGTCGTTTCTCATTCCGTACAAAATCCCCATTAAGGTAGATTTCCCCGAACCTGAAGGCGCCAAAATATGAATATAATTCTCAGGTTTAAAATGATGCTCTTTCTCCCAAACCTCTCCAACAATAGAGAAAGCTCCTATTAACGGATTTGGTGCTATGTTTTTTAAGTGAATTTCCATTTATAAAAATGCTGAAACCATAGGTCCTACAGCTTTTCCAATTCCTTGGAATAATTTGATGATAGAAATTAAACCATTATCCTTATTTGAAAAATTAATAGTTGTTTCACCTTTAACAATTCCATCTTTATCAACACCCTTCTCAGAAATAATGATGTTTTTTAAATTCCCAACGCCTTCAATAAAACCTAAAGCTGCTGTTTTACTATCTCCTTGATTAATAATTCCTCCAATGTTTATATATGCTGATGTTCGGTGAGCTGAAATTAATTTGGTTAATTCTGGTGTTAATTTCCCCGTAAGGTTATTTAAAGCAGTGATGCCCTGAGGAGTTGTTGTTATAAACAAATGCTCCTCTTTTAGGGCAAAATATAATTCATCGTTAAGGTTTGAAAAACCTTCAACTTTAGGCAATGCTGATGCAAAAAGATTTAAAATTCCTTTCAATCGAGTTGGGTTTTTCACTGTTAAACCAATAGATAATTGAGGGGTTTTAGTCTTAATTGTCTTTTGGGTAACAATATCGTTACCTTCATCATCCATATCTGTAGTATTAATCTTCTTTTCTACCTCATCAAATCCGTTTACTAAAGCCAGTATATCTCCTTCAAAAAACTCTGACAATTGGTTTATTTTAAATTTAATTGGTGAGTTTTCCATTTGCTTATCCCAAGCTTTATCGATATTGTACTCTTTTAAAAAATCAACTAAACCTTCAGGTTTTAATGAAATACTAGAAGCGAATAATGGATCTTGATTAGAAGCCATTGGCAATAACCCAGAAATATTATTCGGCTTATCAAACCCGTTGTGCACATTTATTTGGGTTGGAGTTAAATATTGTCGTTGAGATACTTTAATATTTCCATTGTTAAAATTAACCATGAATAGAGACTTAGCCCCTCTTATAGCTTCTTTTTTAATGTTTAAGGTTTCGAATAATTTAAATTTAAAAGCCATGTCTAACCCTGAATCAACCATGTTTACAAAATCATCATTCTTAAACCATGCGTTCAAATGTGCGTCATTATTTAAAGCATGAGCAAAAGTAGAATCTTTAGCCGCTAATGAATTAGCCGCTTCTTGTTTGAATAAACCTTCAGCTTCTTTTATTAAATCACCTCCAAATGCACCGTAATAGTAAATAGCAGTAGTTTCATTCCAAACTATTTTATGCTCTAAAGTAATATCAGCTATTAGGAAACCATTTTCAGATAACACTTCTACATCAAAATTCTTCTCAATATAATCAGCAAATAACTCACTATCATTTAAGGGTAAAATTGCGCCCATCTTCGCATCCATAAAATTGGATCCTGTAGCGAATAAATGATATTTAGTTAAGCGTTGAATTCCCGCATTTGCAGGATTTTTTATAAGATCTGATAATGGCCCACTCGCCACATCATCTGTTAAATCGTTGTTTGCAATTAAATCAAAAAAGGCATCACTAAAAATCTCTTCTGTATTAATGTTTAATACAGCACACGCATTTGCAGGAATATAATTTGAGTGCTGCACTTCTGCACTTCCACAAGAGGTGAAAAGTGCTGCAACCGAACTTATACAAAACGAAGCAATAACTACGTTTTTCTTAAATAATTTAGCCATAAATATAGTTTGTTACAGCAACAAATGTAATAGATTAAGACTTGTGGTGAAAGTATATTAAGCGTTTTGTGCGCTTTTAAACTGGTAATCGTACAGTTTTTTATAATAGCCATCGGTAGAGAGCAATTCCTTATGTGTTCCTTCTTCTATTTTCTCTCCTTTATCGAGCACGATGATTTGATCAGCATTTTGAATCGTAGATAACCTGTGGGCGATGACAATTGAAGTTCTCCCTTCTGTTAATTTTTCAATGGCGGTTTGAATTAACTGTTCCGACTCTGTATCAATTGAAGAAGTAGCTTCATCTAAAATTAAAATTTGTGGGTTGTAAACGTAGGCTCTTAAAAATGCTAATAATTGACGTTGACCAACAGATAGAATGGCTCCTCGCTCCCGCACTTCATAATCGTAATTGCCATCCAAACTTGAAATGAAATTATGAACTCCAATTAATTTAGCTCCTGCTATTACTTGCTCTTTTGATATGGTTTTATCTCTTAAAGTAATATTATTAAAAATTGTATCGTCAAATAAGAAAACATCTTGTAAAACAACAGCTGTTACTTTTCTTAAATGTTGTAATGTAAAGTCGTTAATATTAAGGTTATCAATACAAATTGATCCCTTATCAATTTCATAAAACTTAGTAAGAACATTAATTACCGAAGACTTACCTGCACCTGTTGCACCAACTAATGCCAAAGTCTTGCCTTCCTTTACGTCAAATGAAACTCCTTTTAACACATGATTTCCTTCTTTATAAGCAAACCAAACATCGTTAAAAGAAATTTGTCCTTTAACAACAATACTTGAATCTTTTCCTTCATTTGTGATGTGTTCATCAGTATCCAAAACATTAAAAACTCGGTTTGCCGCAACCATTCCCATTTGTAGCGTATTAAAACGGTCAGCCAACATTCTTATCGGCCTATAAATCATATGTACAAAAAGAATAAATGCCATAATGTCTCCAATTTTAGCATATCCTGAAATAACTCCTCTTGCTCCCCACCACACTAATAAACCTATTGAAGCTGCTGATAATATCTCCACTACAGGAAAAAACACTGCATTTGCCCAAACTGTTTTTAGCCATGCATCTCTATGAAGTGTATTTGTTTCTTTAAACCTACTCATTTCCTCTTTCTCGCGATTAAAGATTTGAACAATATTCATTCCCGTGACATGTTCCTGAATAAACGTATTTATTTTTGAAACGTGCTTCCTAACTTCAATGAATGCTGTTTTGATAGCGCGTTTAAAAAGAATGGTTGAAAAAATTAAAATTGGAACTGGAATTAAAACGATTAATGTTAAATGCCAATTGATATAAAACATAAATACTAGTACCACTGACAATTGTAAAAGATCACTCACAATGTTGAGTAACCCCGAAGAAAAAACCTCGGCAATTGTTTGAACATCAGATGTTACTCTAGTAACTAATGAACCTATGGGTGTGGTATCAAAATACTTCAACCTAAACGACACTACATGCTTAAATAACTTTTTACGAATGTTTAAGATTACATTTTGACCTAGCCAGTTCGCTGAAAAAGCTTGTAAGAACTGTAATCCGGCATGAAAAATCAAGAGCAAAACCAATGCAATAACAATTTCCTTTAATCCTTGTGTATCACCAGTTTGAATTTTATCGTCAACAGCAACTTTAATTAAGTAAGTCCTTATTGGAGCCATTAATGACAACAAAACTGTAAGAAATAACGTTGAGTAAAACGCGGAACGAAAAGGTTTTACATACTTCATCGTACGTTTTAAAACCTTACTATCAATTGCTTTACCCGTTACATCTTTACTCACTACCACTCTCCTCTTCTTTAATCTTTTTTATCGCTGACATTTCTGCTTCGGGATATTTTACTGCACATAAGAATAATCCATGGGCTGGAGCACTTAATCCTGCAGCGCTTCTGTCTTTTTTATCTATTACAGCGGTAAACTCTTTTACTGATTTCTTCCCCAATCCAACGCTCACTAACGTTCCTACAATTGCTCTTACCATATTTCGTAAAAAACGATTTGCTGAAATTGTAATGATGACATTATTACCTTCCTCTTTAATATCAAAATGTGTTACTTCGCAAATATGATTCGCAACATCAGTATTTAACTTCGCAAAAGATGAAAAATCTTTTTTACCCAACAATAGTTTTCCAGCTTGCTTCATTTTATGTATATCCAAATCATACTTAATCCACCATGTGTTTTTGTTAAATGGATTTTTCAACTTGGTAATATAATACTTATACTCTCTTGAAGTTGCTGTAAATCGAGCATGAAAATTTTGATGTACAATTCGTAATTCTGATATAACAATCGTATCAGGTAAAACGCAATTAATTTTAAATAATAACTTTTGAGATGAATATTTACAATCTAACAAATCAAAATGAGCATAATAGTCACTTGCATGAACACCTGTATCTGTTCTTCCACATCCAACTACCTTAACTTCTTTTGTTAAAACCATCGATAATTTCTGCTCCAAAACCTCTTGCACAGTAATTGCATTAGGTTGAATTTGCCAGCCGTGAAAATGTTCACCATTGTATTTTAATCTGATTAAATACCTCACCTTTTAATTTCAAAATTGTTGAAACCTACAACCGAAGCCGGTTCAACATCTATCTTCGACACTTTTGCCATTACAGATCCTCGGTAACACCATTCTAAATATTGATCGGCGCGCATTTGAGTAGTTTCAATCTCAATATAAACGCTACCGTCAGACTTGTTTTTACAAAATCCTTTTATGGACAATTCATTAGCCATTCTTTGTGCGAAATTTCGGTATCCAACTCCTTGAACTTTTCCGTTCACTTTTATGTTTAAATGAATAATCATCGTCTCTACAAAAGTATTAATTTAGTTTGGAACACCTTTTAAAGCTTCATAGAAATGATTGAACAAAGTACCGTTAAATTTCTTAAGGACCTAACTAACAATAACAACAGGGATTGGTTTTGCGATAATCGTAAACTTTATGAAGCTGCAAGAGATAATTTCATCGCTTTTATTGATGATTTAATTCCTGAACTTCAAAATATTGATCCATTTATTACCGAAGTAAACGCTAAAAATGCAGTGTTCCGAATTTTTAAAGATGTTCGCTTTTCTAAAAAAAAAGAACCCTACAAGACTAGTTTTGGAGCTGCAATAGGGAAAGATGGGCGTAAAAGTGAATATCCAGGATACTATTTACAAATTAAACCTAATGGAGAAACTTTTGTTGGTGGTGGAATTCATCATCCACAACCGGATATTTTAAAATCAATTAGAAGTGAAATAGCTCACAATACAAAACAGTTTGAAGAAATAATTAACGATTTAGATTTCCTTGCCGAATTTGGAGAATTAGAGGGAGATAAACTTATGCGATCTCCAAAAGGCTTTGACAAAGATCACCCTGCTGTTGAACATTTAAAGAGAAAAGACTTTTTAATGTTGCACAAATTTCCTGACTCGAAGATTTGCCACCCTGATTTTAAAAAACATTGTTTAAAAAAATTCGAACGTATGAAACCGTTAAATGAATATTTTAGGGGTCCAGTTTATGACATTCTTGAAAATAACGATTAATGGCTAAGATTTTAATTCTTTCTGATACACATTCATATTTAGATCCAAGGTTGGAAAAGCATATAAAAGCAGCCAACCAAGTATGGCATGCTGGTGATATTGGAGAGATAAAAGTAATGGACGATATTGAGGCTATAAAGCCTTTAATTGCAGTGCATGGAAACATCGATGATCATATCGTTAAAGCTGAGTACCCTTTAAATCAAGTTTTTTCGGTAAATGGTAGAAAAGTAGTAATAACACACATCGCAGGTTATCCGAGTAGATACAAACCAAGAGCACTTGAATTAATTAGACAGGAACGACCTGATCTTTTTATATGTGGACACTCACATATTTTAAAAATAATGTTCGATAAAAAATTAAATCACTTACACATCAATCCGGGTGCCGCTGGTAAAAGAGGAAATCACATTGTTCAAACAGCTATTCAATTAACAATCACAAAACAAGGTGAGTTTAAAGATTTACAAATAATTGAATTAGAAAAGATGCTTTAGTTTTAGAGAACATTTCAAACTAGAGAAACGCTCTTGTTAAGAAAATTACAACTTAGACTAAGTTACTAAAACAGTATAATAAATATATTCCATCATTTTTGATCTGTTCGGCTGAATTAAAATAAATTTGATTCCAGAGTCACCAACAAAAAAATTAATCTCTAAGACAACGAACCGAAAAACCGTTTCTCATACTGAAGCTGTTCCTGTAGACCTTGTCGTTGTTGTAGTTTAAAAGGCGATACCAAGAATTATTTGCTTTGCCTTCCGAGGAACTCCACCAACTACCCACGTTAGCAATAAAGTAGAAAACACCATCGTTATTGCGGTAACCACCAGGAAGACCAAACCATCCATAATCATCTGTTCCATTATTTCTACTCCAACCTGTTGTAGATTTTAAAGTTGTTCCTTCCTTTCCTTTATGCCCATTGACTGCCAAAAAATCATTTAACACAGTCCATTCCGCATCTGTTGGCACATGCCACCCTGATGGGCAAACATTGCGTAAATCTGAGACGGCATGCCAATTATACAACTTACCATATGTAATGTCGTTTTGGCTATTGTTATCATAATAACTCCAAGCCCCAGTGGTTAAATTACTCCATTGGTTACTATCCGTTATATTAGGAATTGGAGTTCCATCAGCATATTTTGTTGTAATTAGGTTCTCTGACATCCATTCTTGAACCCCTATTATTACAGAAGTGTAGATATTATCATCTGCATCTATTATTTTATTAGAGGTAATTAAAGTTTTTTTATTATTTACTAAAGTGTCTAAGCTGGATAAATTAACCGATTTTTTATTTTTCACGACACTTCTTTTTATTTGTCCGGACTTTTCATTTAATGTCACTTTCTGACCAATAGAGCCTAGAGAAACGGCCAAGAATATTAGTATGATATTATTTTTCATTTAACTGAAATTTTTTGACATTTAAACATACGTATAATTAAAGAATATGTTCAGTTTCTCTAAACTCGAATAATGCTTTTTTGAACTGTTTAGAAAACTTAACCTTTAAGGTTTTAAATTGATTATTTCCTTTAAATATTTAAAGCTTTTGTAATCTGTGATAAGGACAACACTGAAATTCAAAGTTCAATAGTTAAAAGTTTCAGATTATTTTCTTTTTTACATGTGCATCTAACTGGAAAACGCATTACAATTATTATCAATAATTTAATAAAAGCTTTAGTTACTATTTATCCTTATTGAAAGACAAATAAAAGTATGTAAAACACTAAAATTAAGGTAAATTAGGTGTCATCTTTAAATTTCAACGCGAAAAGAACAAAAAATCACTCCAAAATAATTAATTCTCTTTATTTATATCTATGCGGTATAAACAACCGTTAATAAGTTTATTGTGGCTTTCAATGATTAAGAATTAAATTTACGATCAAATTATATTATCATGATTAAAGAACACGTAAAATGTTTGATTATCGGAAGTGGACCTGCTGGTTATACTGCCGCTATATACGCAGCAAGAGCTGAAATGAAACCAGTTATGTATGCTGGGTTGCAACCTGGAGGGCAACTAACTGAAACTACGGAAGTTGAAAATTTCCCTGGATATCCAGAAGGAATTCAAGGACCAGAAATGATGATGGAATTTAGAGCGCAAGCTGAAAGATTTGGAACTGACATCAGAGATGGATTAGCTACTGAGGCTTTTTTAAACGAAACACCAAAAAGAATATTAATTGAAGATAAAGCAGAAATTACTGCTGACACTGTTATTATTTCAACAGGTGCTTCAGCTAAATGGTTAGGTCTAGAATCTGAGGAACGACTAAAATCTGGTGGAGTTTCTGCTTGTGCAGTTTGTGATGGTTTCTTTTACAGAAATCAAGACGTTGTAGTTGTTGGAGCTGGTGATTCAGCATGTGAAGAAGCAATGTATTTAGCTAAGCTTTGTAAAAATGTTACAATGCTTGTAAGAAAGGAAGAATTCAGAGCATCAAAAATAATGGTACAAAGAACCATCGATACTGAAAACATAACTGTAATGTTTAATACTGAAACAGTTGAAGTATTAGGTGATCAAGTTGTTGAAGGAATTAAGTATAAGAACAATAAAACTAACGAAGAAGGTGTAATTTCGGCTACAGGTTTCTTCTTAGCCATTGGACATAAACCAAATACTGATATTTTTAAAGGACAGTTGGATATGGATAATATCGGGTATCTCAATGTTACACCAGGAACTACAAAAACAAACATACCCGGTGTTTATGCTGCTGGTGATTGTGCTGATAAAAATTACCGTCAGGCCGTTACTGCAGCTGGAACAGGCTGCATGTCGGCTTTAGATGCTGAAAGGTTTTTAGCCGATAATGGAATTCACTAGAATTTAATTAAAATAAAAAAAGCCTGAATAGTTGTTCTATTCAGGCTTTTTTATGTCTTGTGTTTTTAGGAGTTTATATTTGAGATTAGACCTATAAAACCTAATACTTTTGAATATTATTAAATAAAAAAGCCACCTTATTAAGATGGCTTTTTTATTTAATAAATTATTGAAGCTTATTTTTTTCTTGAAATTACTTTTTTAACAGCTGCAACTATATGGCCAGAACTTAAACCATATTTCTCCATTAACTGATCTGGAGTAGCTGATTCACCAAAACTATCATTTACAGCAATAAACTCTTGAGGAGTTGGGTTATTAAGAGCTAAAACACGCGCTACACTTTCACCTAAACCACCTAAAACATTATGTTCTTCGCAGGTAACAACAGCACCTGTTTTAGCAACCGATTTTAAAATCGCATCAGCGTCTAGCGGCTTAATTGTATGAATGTTGATTAAATCAACTGATAAGCCTTCTTTTGCTAATTCAGTCCCAGCTTCAATAGCTTTCCAAACTAAATGACCAGTTGCAACAATTGTCACATCTGAACCCTCGTTTAAATGAATTGCTTTCCCAATTTCAAACTCCTGATCTGCAGGGGTAAATATTGGAACTGAAGGACGACCGAACCTTAAATAAACAGGTCCGTCATATTTTGCAGCAGCAATAGTAGCTGCCTTAGTTTGATTAAAATCACAAGGATTAATAACAACCATCCCTGGAAGCATTTTCATTAATCCGATATCTTCTAAAATTTGGTGAGTGGCACCATCTTCTCCTAGAGTTAAACCAGCATGAGAAGCTGCAATTTTAACATTTTTCCCAGAGTAAGCTACAGCTTGACGAATTTGATCGTAAACTCTGCCAGTAGCAAAATTCGCAAAAGTTCCTGCGAAAGGAATTTTACCGCCAATTGTTAAACCAGCTGACATACCGATCATGTTTGCCTCAGCAATACCTGTTTGGAAAAATCTTTCAGGAAATTCATCAATAAAATCTTGCATCTTCAACGAACCAACTAAATCGGCGCACAAAGCAACAACATTTTGGTCGTTTCTACCTGCTTCTAAAAGCCCTGCTCCAAAACCAGAACGAGTATCTTTTTTTCCTGTTACTTCAAACTTTTTCATAGAAGTTTTGATCTAATAATTTATGTTACAAAAATATCTTTTATAATTGGACAATCGAGGATTTCCCAGACTTTATTGTGAATTCTTTTTCAACAGTATAAAATGCCCTAGTTGCCGATTTACCTCTAAATATATATGTATAATTACCGGGTTGTAATTCCAAAGAAGCACTAATACTTTGAGGGGTAAATGAGTAAACTAACTCTAACTCCCCATCTACAGTTTGATAAACACTACCGAATCCAGAAGCCGCAGGTTTGAAAGTTGCTAAACCAGGAGCTGGAATTTGAATAAGTGATGTTTTACTTTGTTCAATATCAACTGCCATTTTAATACGAGGCAATGTTAATATCTCAATATCATAAGTTCCAACGAGGTATTTAACTTTGTCTTTAAAACTTTGAACATTTACTACTTCACACTCACCCTCTTGGCGAACCATAAAATACAAAGTCCTCATTTTCCCTTCACTCAATTTTAATTGAATACTTCCTTGAGGTGTTTCAATTGGAATAATATTATGTTGACCTCTAATTAGTTCAATTTCATCAGTTTCAACTTTTGGAAGTGTATGGACAACAATTTTATATTTTACAGAAGGATCAATTGATAGCGTATCCGGAATACCCTTAAAATTCATAGTATGAATAAAATTATATTTAATCTTACCCGAATTCGAATCATACAAACTCATGTTCACATTGGTTTCCAATGGCTCTCCATCAACATCTAATAAATTAACCTGAACAGTTGTAGAGTTTATCGCTTCTTCGAGAACTAAACCAAGTACTGTTCTAAAGTCTTTCTCATCTTCAACATCATAAAAATTTCCGATACAATAAAAGTCTCTTTTATATTGCTCAGCAACTCCCAATCCAATAATGAATGGTTTTAGGAAAATTCCATTTTTCATTAAAGCTCTTGAAATAGCACAAGGGTCTCCATCACAAGCTTCTATTCCATCAGTAATTAAAACAACAACGTTTTTACAATTTGAACAAGGCGTGAAGTCATTAATAGTAGCTTCCAGAGACTTGGCAATTGGTGTTGTTCCAGTAGGGTAAGTTGACTTTAAAACAGTTTTAATTTGAGGAACATTATCAGGTCCAAATGGGACTTCTAAATGAGTATCTTCACAATCTTGATTACTCGCTGTTATGGGACTTCGATTTCCGTAAACTCTCAGTGCCAATTCAATGTTAGGTAGTCTCCGTAAACTGTCAACAGCTTCACTTAACAACCTTTGAGCAATATCAATTTTGGGTTTCCCTCCAAAGTGACCAAACATACTTTTGGAAGCGTCAAAAATAAATAATATCCGCGTAGTTGTTATTTCTTTTTGAGCAAAAGAATTAAATCCAAATAAAACAAGAAATAATAGTACAAAAAATCTTTTCATTTAGCGCTTATTAGTAGTCGCCCAATGTTTCTGGATTTTGTGATAAAGCTTCTGCCATTTGTTCGTCGCTTGGCGCTTTTCCGTGCCAACCGTTAGTTCCCATCATAAAGTCAACTCCATTCCCCATAATTGTAGTCATTAAAATCAATACTGGAATACCGTTTCCTAATTTAGCTTTAGCTTCTGCTAGAACTTTTAAGACATCTGCAATATCATTTCCATTCATTTCTAAAACTAACCAACCAAAAGCTTCATATTTAGCTTTTAAGTTACCTAAAGAAAGAACTTCATCAACTGATCCATCAATTTGAGCATTGTTATAATCAACAATAGCAATCAAGTTATCAATTTTATTATGTGGAGCATACATTAACGCTTCCCATACTTGACCTTCTTGCTGCTCTCCATCTCCCATTAAACAATAAATAATTTTATCGTCTTTGTTTAATTTCTTTGCTTGAGCAGCTCCAACGGCAACAGATAAACCTTGACCTAATGAGCCAGAAGCAATTCTTATGCCAGGTAATCCATCGTGTGTTGTGGGATGTCCTTGTAATCTTGAATTTAGTTTACGAAACGTTGATAACTCACTTACTGGAAAATATCCAGCATGTGCTAAAACGCTATACCATACTGGTGAAATATGCCCTTGAGAGAGGAAAAACATATCTTCATTAGTTCCATTCTTATTGAAATCTTTTTTATTATGAACCATCACTTCATTATATAAAGTAACAATTAACTCAGCACAACCTAGTGATCCTCCTGGATGACCAGAGCTGACCGCGTTTACCATTCTAACAATGTCTCTTCTCACTTGTGAAGTTATGTCTTGTAGTTTTTGGATATCAGCCATGTTTTGTATCGTAAAATTTGGACAAAAATAAGTCTATTTTTCGGGGCAAAATTGATTTGAGGTTAAACCTTTCGAATTGTTTATAACTTTTAATTGTTAAAATCGATTCCAAAACTCATTCAAAAAAATCAGAAAAGGTTTTTTCTTGTTTTTCTTTAACCTCGAAACCAACATTAGAAATTTCAACACAATTGAAATATATTTCGATAATTGTTCAAATAGCATTGAATTTATTGATATTCTAAAAATTATACATGCAACTATTTAACAATTAAAAAATGAAAGGAGAAACAAATACATCCACGTTCATATTCTAACTAACTTTAAAATAAGCACATCACAAAAGATAAAAACAACTTTTAAATTTCTTAATAAAGAACCTAAAGCCAATTCAAATGGAAATACGTAATTTTACATCCCGATGAACCAGTATAAAAAAGTAGCATTTTACACACTTGGGTGTAAACTTAACTTCTCAGAAACCTCAGGTATAGCTCAAAACTTTGAAAAAGGTGGTTATGCAAAAGTAGATTTTGAAGAGCGACCAGATGTATTTGTTATTAACACCTGCTCAGTTACAGACAATGCGGATAAAAAATGTAGAAACATCGTTCGTAAAGCCAAGTCTATAAACCCCAACGCTTATGTGGCAGTAATTGGATGTTATGCTCAATTAAAGCCTCAAGAGATTTCTGAAATTAAAGGAGTTAACCTCGTTTTAGGCGCTAATGAAAAGTTTAATATTCTTGAGCATGTTGAAAAACTTGAGCAAGAGAACGCAGGCTCCACAGTTGTTTTGGGTGGAGAAATAGATGATGTTAATGAATTTTTCCCATCTTATTCTATAGGAGATAGGACAAGAACTTTTTTAAAGGTTCAAGATGGATGTGATTATTCATGCAGCTTTTGTACGATTCCGCTTGCTAGAGGAAAGAGTAGAAGTAACACAATAAAAGAAACTTTAAAAACTGCATCTGAAGTTGCTTCAACGCAAGCTAAAGAAGTTGTTTTAACGGGAGTTAATCTTGGTGACTTTGGACGTTACAATAATGAATCTTTTCATGAGTTAGTTCTTGAATTAGACAAGCTGGAAGGGATTGAAAGGTTTAGAATCTCATCAATAGAACCAAACCTACTATCAAACCCCACGATTGATTTTATCGCAACAAGTAAAAAGTTTGTCCCCCATTTTCATATTCCTCTGCAATCAGGTTCACCCGAACTTTTGAGAAGTATGAAAAGAAGATATAAAAGAGACATATATACCTCAAGAGTAGAAAAAATTAAAACATTGATGCCACACTGTTGTATTGGGGTTGACGTCATTGTTGGTTTCCCAGGCGAAACTGAAGAAAAGTTTATTGAAACCTATGATTATTTAAATGAGCTTAATGTTTCTTACTTTCATGTTTTCACCTACTCCGAAAGAGCAAACACTTTAGCACCTAAATTAGAAAAGTCTGTTGATCGAAAAACTAGGGATGAAAGAAGTAAAAAGCTAAGGATTCTTTCAGCTAAAAAGAAAAGAGCTTTTTATCAAGAAAACATTGGAAAATCATTCCCTGTATTATTTGAAGCTGAGAATAATAATGATTTCATGTTTGGCTTCACATCCAATTACGTAAAGGTTAAAACTAAATACAATGAAGATTTAATAAATCAAGTTAAACAGGTTAATCTAAAAGAAATAGACCGTGATGGATTATTTTTAATTGATTTTGAATAATCTATTTTGATTCTTTTCTAAGGATTATTCCATACTTTGTTAAAACTTTCTTCTAACAATTATAAGTTAAGTTTGGAATACGTTGGCAATAACCTATTAAAAGCCTAATGTTTCGAAGAAAAAAGAAAATCATTTGGACTAATTAAACGTTCCCTTACTGCAAAAATAACAATACCAGTTGCATTATTAACACCTAGCTTACTCATGATGTTCTTCCTATGCGTATTTACGGTATGTGTACTTAAGAATAATTTATCGGCTATTTCCTTGTTAATAAAACCCTCAGCAATCAATTTAATAATCTCAACCTCTCTTTCTGAAATATTTAATTGAGAACATGTATTCTTAAACTCTTCGGCTGCATTGTAATTCAATACAGTTTTTATCCGTTCATCATAAAATCTTTTCCCGAAAGATACAGCATCAAGAAGATCGTGAATTTGAAGTTGCGTAATAAAACTAGAAAAAAACTGACACACTCCAACTCTTTCTAAAAGTTCAACTTTATCTCGCTGAATTTTATCGGATAAAATCACAGTTTTTGCAGGCTTCAAAAAACTTAAAAAGGCAATTGTCTTTTCTGGTTTAAATACCAAATCAAAATCATCTATTATAACTAATGCTGGATTCGCTTTTATAAGTAATCGTTCTAAAGAATCTTGATTAGAGGAAACAAATATGATTTCGTTTGAAATTTCTTTAAAAATAGAAGAAACACCTTGAGCGATAACATATCTAGGCGAGGCAATAACTATTTTTAAAGAAATTTTCATAATCTGTAAAAGTACATCTACTAAATTAAACTTAGAATACCTTTTTTAGGCTAATATTAGCATTCAATTTTTTCAAAATTAACAACTAACCTATCCTCTCCCATTAATACCGAATCAAAAATTGAATTCGCTTCCATTTTCAACTCTTTTAATTCTTTATATCGAGCTGAATAATGACCTAAAATCAATAAGTCAGGCTTTACCTCAACAGCTAATTCAGCAGCTTCTTTTACTGTTGTATGAAAAGTCTTTCTAGCTCTTGGAAGCTCTTTGTGTAAAAATGTTGATTCATGATATAAAATTGAAACTCCTTTCAATTTATCAGAAAAATTCGCCTTAATTCTATTATCACTACAAAAAGCGTAAGAATGAGACTTTCGAGGCGGAAACGTTAGAAATTCATTTTTATATAACTCACCTGAACTAGAGATATAATCTTGTCCTGCTCTTAAGTTATTCATGAAATAATTAGGAACTTCTAATTGCTTAACAAGCAAACCATTAATTCTTCTTTGTTTTGGCTTTTCCTTAAAAATAAATCCAAAACAAGATATTCGATGATTCAATTTAATGGATGAAACGTTTATATTGGATGTGTCTAATAATTCTTTTTCTGCATCAACCTCGACAAAACGAAAAGGAAAGGAAACTCTAGTATTACTAGCGTTAAATTGAAGTTTTAAAATATCCCACAGTGCCTTTGGACCATATAACACAAGCTCTCTTTCTCTTCCTAGCAACTGCATTGTAGAGATGAGCCCTGGTAGTCCTAGATAATGATCACCGTGCAAATGGCTTATAAATATATGAGTTATTTTATCAAAAGATAATTTACTTTCTCTTAGTCGAGATTGCGTTCCCTCTCCACAATCAATTAAAAAAAACTTCCCTGCATGCTCTAAAACTTGAGCAGTAGGGTTTCGTCCCGACGCCGGTAATGCTGAGCCACAACCTAATATAAATAATCTTTCCACTTAAATTTTTTATCAAAAAAAAGGCGGTTGATTCAATCAACCGCCTTCTTATAAATTAAGAAATATTTCAGTCTTCAGAGGATTCCAAATCTTTCTCTAATTCTGTCATAAAAACAAAATCAACAGCCTCTTTCGAAGTTGGAGTAATGTTTAGAATAGTATCTAATTGAGAGATTGAAATTAATTTATTAACAGATTCTTGCAATCCTGTTAATACAAAAATTCCGTTTACATTTTTACAAAGTCTGTTTGCTACTAAAATTGCAGACAAACCAGAAGAATCACAATACCTCGTTTCTTCTAAATCAATAATTAAGTTCTTCGCACCGTGTGCATTTAGCATTACTAACTCAGACTTTAAAGCTGGAGCAACAGTAGTGTCTAATTTCTCAACATGCACTTTGATAGAAGTATATTTTTCTTGCTTATCGATAGTAAAGTTCATAGCATTTTTTTTAGCAGTCACACAAATATAACAGAAAATTTATGTGCCAAAAATTTATAATTGATTAAAATAGATTATCTATTTATTTTACTCGCCAAAAGATACAAAACGGCCATACGAATTGCCACTCCATTTTCAACTTGATTTAAAATAATCGATTGAGATGAATCCGCCACCTCGGAGGTAATTTCTACTCCACGATTAATTGGACCTGGATGCATTACTAAAATTTCCTTCTTTAAATTATTTAAATGGTTCATTGTTAAACCGTATTGCATTGTATATTCACGAATTGACGGGAAAAATTTAGAATCTTGCCTCTCCAGTTGAATTCTTAACATATTAGCAACATCACACCACTCTAATGCCCTTTGAAGGTTGTGCTCAACTTTTACCCCTAATGCTCCTATGTATTTTGGAATAAGCGTCGCAGGTCCGCAAACCATGACTTCAGCACCTAGTTTTTGAAGAGCATAAATATTTGAAAGCGCTACTCTTGAGTGCAAAACATCTCCTACAATAACAACTTTTTTACCTGCTACTTCTCCTAAACGCTCTTTGATCGAAAAGCAATCTAGCAGTGCTTGAGTAGGATGCTCATGCGCACCATCACCGGCATTAACAATTTTCGCATCAATATGTCTACTTAAAAATTGATGTGCTCCTGGGTTTGGATGACGAATTACAACCATATCAACTTTCATTGATAATATATTGTTTACTGTATCTACTAATGTTTCTCCTTTTTTTACGGATGAAGAAGCACTAGAAAAGTTAATCACATCTGCAGACAATCTTTTTTCGGCTAGTTCAAATGAGAGTTTTGTTCTTGTAGAGTTTTCAAAAAATAAGTTAGCTATTGTGATATCCCTTAGAGTAGGAACTTTTTTAATTGGACGATTAATTACATCTTTAAATTCATCAGCGGTATTAAAAATTAAATTAATGTCCTCTTTGGTTAAATCTTTAATTCCTAATAAATGATCTACACTCAAAGTTTCCATTTCAATTATTTTTCTGATGAATACATTAAAACCTTATCCTTCCCGTCAACTTCTTTCCACTCAACAGTAACTTTTTCTGAAGTAATTGAATCTACAACTTTCCCGACATATGTAGGTTGAATTGGTAAATCTCGTTTATATCGTCTATCTACAAATACTAAAAGTTCTACAAGTGAAGGTCTTCCAAACGCCAACATAGCGTCTAAACCAGCTCTAATAGTTCTACCTGTAAACAAAACATCATCAACTAAAACCACCTTCTTTCCTTCGATAATAAAGTTGATTTTGGTTTCATTTGCTATTAGTGGCTTATTTGTTCTTCGAAAATCATCCCTAAAAAAAGTGATGTCTAAATAGCCAACATTAATTTTTAGTTCAGGATTAATTTCTTGAAGAACTTGCTGAAGTCTGTCCGATAAACAAACGCCTTTTGATTGTAACCCAATCAATACGGTGTCTTCAAAATTTGTGTGATTTTCAATGAGTTGAAAAGCAAGCCTTTTAATAACTAGGTTAAACTCAGTTGTATTTATTATTTCTCTTGGCTGCATTTAATTGTAAAGGTAATTAATTAACCCTTATTTTTAAAAGGATTTTTATGAGTTTTTAACTTAAGTATGTTTGGTTTTAAATTAAAAATGGAAAGAAATCCCATTATCAGGCATAAAACGAATAAACCAATATTAAATAACGAGCTTAAAACTTTTAATAGTCTTGCTATAAAAAGGTAATAGTTTTAATACTGGTCGCAGACTCGATTAATAAATGGATGGAAGAAAAAAAACATGCCTTTAAAGCATTACCAAATGAATAATAAGAATAGTCTTAACAAACAATTTAACTAAGAAGTTAATTGTCAATTTGGTTGTTAACTTCTTTTTTTGATTTAAATATTGCACCAAAAATTCCTAAATTCTTATTTAGAACCATCTTTAAGGTTTAATAATTAAAAGAAATTTGTTAAATCTTAGTATTTAATATAAAAATGCTCTCATTATTTACAATTGCTTTAATCATAAAGTAAGATCAAAATTTATCTATGCTTTTAATGGTGTTAAAAATTCAAAAAGTAATATTTTTGTATATATTTTAAGATTACAATAATGAATTTCGACAAGTTAAAAGAAGTGTTTTTAGTTTTTGCAAAGTTAGGGTGTATAGCTTTTGGAGGTCCTGCTGCACACATCGCAATGATGGAAAAAGAGCTTATTGAAAAACGTAAATGGATTACAAAAGAACACTTTTTAGATATGGTTGGAGCTACAAATTTAGTCCCAGGACCAAACTCCACACAAATGACCATGTATTGCGGTTATGCGAGAGCCGGTTGGATTGGGTTATTTGTAGGTGGTGGTGCTTTTATTGCGCCCGCTGTCATTTTCACATTAATACTTGCTATTGTTTACGCTGAATTTGGAACTGTTCCTGAAATTGCACCTTTCTTTTTTGGAATTAAACCAGCAGTAATGGGAATTATTTTAGGCGCTTGTGTTAAACTGGGTAAAAAAGCTTTTAAAAATATACAGCTTATCGTTATTGGAGTAATTGTTACCATTCTATCTCTTCTTGGACTAGATGAAGTTTTACTAATTATTGGCGGGGGTTTTTTAGGAATGCTTTGGTTTGGAGTAAATAATAAAAACAAAGCCGCTTCTTTTTTCACACCTGCACTATTATTAATTAAACCAACTATAATTTCAATTACCTCTAACTCAATTTTTTTAGCCTTTGTTAAAATCGCATTGGTGTTGTTTGGAAGTGGGTATGTGTTAATTGCCTATTTAGATGCCGAACTTGTTGAAAAACTAGGCTGGCTAACAAAGCAACAATTGTTAGATGCAATCGCAATGGGGCAATTTACGCCGGGTCCTGTTTTAACAACAGCAACATTTGTAGGACATCAACTTGGTGGGATTACAGGCGCACTATGGGCCTCTTTAGGAATGTTTCTTCCCTCTTTTTTATTGGTTGGATTGTTAGTGAAGATTATTCCATTACTGAAAAAATCAGTTTTACTTTCAAAATTCCTTTTATCTGTAAATGCTTGTGCTGTTGGAATTTTGATTGCAGTTACCTTAAAATTAGGATTCGATTTAAGTAATTCATGGCAGTCTGTTATACTTATGGTATTAAGTATAATTGTAGCCTTTAAATTCCCTAGAATAAGTGCATTTTATTTAGTCATTGGTGGCGCATTATTAGGATACGGATTAATGCTTTTGACAGTTTAGACAACAAATAATAAGGGTTATATCCATAGATCCTATACTTTAATTGCCGAAAATATTGAAGTAGCTGAAATTGCTGAGAATGAATATCTATTAAGCACAGTAAATATAAAAACACTTTTACAAGTAGTCCGATAAAACCTCATTTACAAATCCTGCAGAGAAAACTATGATGGCTGGAAAATTTCTATTCCCTTTTTAATCCACTATAAAAGCTAGGGAAACATCTTTGTTAATTTAGTAGGTTTTATTTAATGCGAAAATGCCTATTTTTTATCCCCTCTTTTATCTACCATAAAATCTCTTATTCCAGCAACAATTGTTAATGCGAATATTGAAATTAAAACTACCCATAACCAAATTGGGAATGCTGGTGTATCTCCCGCAGCGTAAGAATGAATCGACTTGGAAAAGTAGAAGTTAACACCAAAAAAAGTCATACAAACGGCTCCAAAACCTGCTATTGTTCCAAATGCATTAAAAAAGAATTTACTTCTAATAAAACCAGGTACAAATCTAAAATGCAGTAACATTGCGTAAACAATTACAATAACTAATGCCCAAGTTTCTTTAGCATCCCAGCCCCAATATCTACCCCAAGATTCATTTGCCCAAATCCCACCTAGGAAGGTACCTACTGCAGCAAGAATTACTCCAATAGTAATTGTCATTTCATTTATAAGAGTTAATTCTGAAGTCAATAAATTTATTCGCTTATTATTCGTTTGTGTTTTAAAAATCATTGTACCCATTACAATCAATCCTAAAACAGCTCCTAATCCAAAGAAACCGTAACTTGTAGTAATACAAGCAACATGAATAATCAACCAATAAGATTTAAGGACAGGAACCAGGTTTGTTAACTGTGGATCCATGTTTTCGTGCATTGCCGTCATTACAATTAAGAATGCAACAAATGCAGTCCCAGCCATTGTAATTTTGGAATATCTGGAGAATAATATACCCGCTAAAACAGTTCCCCAAGCAATAAAAATTAACGCTTCATATCCATTACTCCAAGGAGCATGAGATGTTAAATACCACCTAACAGCCAAACCATAAGTATGGTAAACGAAAACGACTATAAACAATCCTGTAAAAACTAGTAATGGTAACTTAATCAAAAATTTATACCCCCCTGAATCTCTGTTAGAAACCAATGCTTCTACAAAAGCAAAAAGTAACAAGAAAACACTCAAATACATATAGTAATTTCTTATGTTCCCGAAAATTCCTGAATTATTATAATTGATTTCTAAATCAATTTTAGATGGGGATGGCAAAAAGCCTTCCGGCGTGTACTTACGTTGAATTTGATCAATTAATGAAAGCATTCCATCAGCTGAACTGTAGTCCCCTTTTCTTAAAAAAATAAAGTATTGGGAGAGAAGTTTAACATAACTGTAGTTCGTTAAATCTAGTGACTGACCTTTAGTTTCTAATGTTCCAACTAAATCTCTAACAGATTCTTCATCGTAAATTGAAATCCATTTATTATTTTTAGTTGAGTCTAATGTTGGGAAAATCGTTAGTAGCTCTCCCCTTTGTGCGCGATAAAAAGTTTCCATTTTATCACCTACTTTTATAATTTCTTTATCCCATCGGTTTCGTTTAGCAGGATCTTTCTGAGTTGCTTCTTGTGCAAATTTCCTGATTTTACTATCCCCTCTACCTCTAAAAAAATCCATAAACGAAGCATACTTACCTTCTGTAATTCCTAAATAACTTTTCAGTGAGTCATCGGATACATATATAATCCGCTCTGCTTCAAATAACTTTCCATTTACAATCAACTCTAATAAAAACTGCTCCGGACTAAAGATTCCTAAACCTTTAATCTCTATTTCGTCTTTCTTTGAAATCTTGTGCAATACATCAAGAGCTAAAGTATTAATTGGTTCAAAACGTCCATCTCTTGATTGAACTAATAGTTTTCCAAACTTCTCTGCATGTTCAAGCGGTATTCTTTTAGAACCATTGTCAGCAACGCCACCTAAAGGCGCATTAGAGTCTTCAATTTCTCCGTGATCGTGCTTTCCTCCTGAGTGATTATGTTCTGAGTGATCCTCCGGGTTACTATCTTTTTCAACTCTATGATCGTGCTCTTTAGGTGCATGATTATGATCATCGTGATTGTGATCATCATTAGCTGAAACGCTCAGCGTGAATAAAAGAGCAATAATTGATAATGCCATTCTTTTCTTACGTAAAATCTTTACTCTTTTCATTAAACCTACAAAACGAGAGTTTTTGTTTAAACATGATAACAGAAACCCTATTCCTAACAACAAATATCCTATATATGTGATATTGGTTCCAGCAGCATCGAAATTCACTGATAACCTAGTTCCTTTTTCATCTGGATCAAAACTTGATTGGAAAAAACGGAAGCCTTTGTAATCTAAAACATTGTTCATAAAAATACTGTGACGCTCCGTTAAAGCGACAGACTCATCGTATAAGGTTACTTCGCTCTTATAACCAGAAGGATTATCCGAGCCAGGGTACCTTTCAAAAATAAAATCATCTAACCGAATACTAAAAGGTAACTCGATTGGCTTTGCTCCATAAGAAGCTTGAATTAAATATCCCATTAGACTAAAATAATTTGGACTTCCAATTCTTCCAGGTCCACCAAATAAAACCTCCTCTTTCACATCATCACCAATTTTTACTTTAAGTTTTAAAGCATCTCCTTCTGGTGTATCTTTATCCGAACTTTCAAGGTTTTTCACTGCATTTTTTAAACGCTCTGCGAATACAACTGAATTCCCGTTGATTGTGTGTAACTGACGAAAATACATTGGGGCAACAACGTTAGGCTCAACTGTATCAACAGCTTGAGTTGCCATAACCATACGAGGAATTTTATAAGGTGAGAATATTAAAAACGAACCTCCTTTTTCTACAACTGAAACAGCTCCTTTAATGGAAGGGTTGTTAAAGGATACTAAAATAGTCCCTACTTTTTCAGACTTTCCTGACTCGATAAAAATATCTTGACGCTTACCTCCAACTGTTGTTACAACCTTTAATAAATCCTTACCATCTTTAATATTTTCGTAAATCTTGTAATGTGCGTTTTTAATATAATCAACATAAGAAATCACTACAGACTCTTCTTTAAATTTGAAAGGAATAGAAAAATCGTTATTTGTTGTTGCTGCCATTAATTTAGGTTGAGAATAACCTAAAGTTGTGTTGGTATCGGTTTGACTCCCTAAGGGGTTGGTTACTTGAATATTTAAATAGGGCTCAGCAGTATACATCACATTAGAAGTCTGCCCTTCACGAATTGGCATCATTCCCTCATATCCAAAATAACGAGTAACTCCTGCTCCAATTATAATTATCACAAAAGCTAAATGAAAAACCAAGCTTTGCCATTTCTTTTGACTAATCATATTGTATTTTTTGATGTTACCTAAAAAGTTAATCATCAACAAGACCAATATCAACTCCAACCATTTTGAACGGAAAATTTCAATTCGAGCTGTAGTAGTATCAAATTCATTTTCGATAAAAGTTGCAGCACCAATCGCGTAAGCAAACACAAAAAGAAGTACAGTTGTTAAACGTGTGGAAAAAAGGAAATTTACAAGGAATTTCATACCATCTGAATTGAGTTAACAAAAATAATCAATAAGAATGAATTTTCGTAGCTTTTTAACATTTGAGCAACGTTAATTAACAATAAACATTCAAGTATTGTTTTTTGTAACAACAAGTTTTTATTTAAAAATTAGAAAAGTATTGTTTGCAAATGTCTATTGATTATTTCTGCAAATTTATTGTCATTTTAAAACAAAAACGAGTATTATTCTTGTTTAATTCACTACTGAAATATCTACATCCAAAGTTTTATTTAAACAGTTTTAATATTTTATTTTAAACATAAAACACACCCACTAATTGAAACTTAGATGGTAGCACCTCAAGAAAATTAGTTCCGTCCAAAAAAAACCCTGCTGCAAAAAAAAAGCAACAGGGCTGTCGAAAAAAATTAAAGGACAATTAAGCTTCCACTCCTTCCTCTTTATTTTCAAGTACTGTTTCTTCTATATAAGGAAATACATCTACAACGTTCGATTTTGTAATAGAAGGTATTTCCCAACTAACAATAGATCCCTGAAGCCGCACCTCCATTTTTTCGTAAGCTTCTTTTAAGCCATCAGCTTGAATAATATAGTTTTCGTTAATTTTCTTTTCTTTCCCACTATCGGGGTCGGCACTAACGTAGCTTACTTTAACTTTAAAAAAGCTCTCAAAAGCTTCATCAATGATAACATCCTGAATATTTGTTTTAGCACACGCTAATAAATTATACTCTGGAATATACTCTTCTAAAATACCTTGCAATCTTGCTTCAGCTTCCGTAAAACTTAAAGCATTCAACATGTAAGCTTCACTTTTACTTGTAATCGACCCATCCTCAGGGCTTTGCTTTAAGTATTTAATTTTTACTGTAAACCAATCAGTCATAATTCAACAATTTAAAGACGTCAAATATAAGTTAGTCCAAGCACAACCGCACGCTTTAACTACACACATTTATTCACATATTGTTAACTATTTTATTAATCACTAAATTTACAAGCAACCATTTGGAAAAATGGAGTCTTTAATTACAGCAAGAACAAACCATTTATATACCCTATGCTAAACCAAGATATTATTATCAAAGGTTGTATTGACGGTGACCGTCGAAGCCAACAAGCTTTGTACGAACACTTTTATGGGAAAATGATGGCAGTATGCATGCGATATGCAAAAGATCCTGATGAGGCTTTGGATATGTTTCAAGAGGCCTTTATAAAGGTATTTAAAAACTTACCAAAATATGGTAAAAAAGGTTCTTTTGAGGGATGGATTCGTAGGATAATGGTGAACACTAGTATTGATCATATTCGAAAAAATAAAAAACACAATCAAATGTTAGAGCTTGACGATAAACACGGAAGCTTTGTGATTGATGAAGAAGAAGATGCTGGCATTTTAGAGCATGTAAGTTTTAAAGATTTATTAAATATGGTTCAATTTTTAAGCCCAGCTTACAGAACTGTATTTAACATGTATATAGTTGATGGATTTACGCATCAAGAAATTGCCGATGAATTAAAAATAAATATTGGAACATCAAAGTCCAATCTAGCTAAGGCGAAACAAAAATTAAAAAAGATGCTATTGGCCAAAATTGAAAAAATGGCAGGATAAGAAATGGGGGACTTTGAAGACGAAATCAGGAAAAAGCTTCACGAAGGGGAAATGGAAATTAACGCTTCTAATTGGGATCAATTTAACAAAAAATTGAGTTCAGAACCTTTCTATTCTTCATTTGAAAAAGCTATCAAAGATAAGTTAAACGCTGGATCTGCTATAATTCCAGTGGAAAGTTGGAATGATTTTAACAACAATTTCAACAACACTTCAAAATTTGATAAAACCATTAAAAATAAGCTAGATAGTGAAATTCAACTAGATTCTACAAATTGGGAATCTTTTAGTGAAAAACTAGCTGAAAGCAATTTATCTAAATTTGAAAGAATATTAAGTACTCGATTGAAATCGGGAAATATTCAATATAACTTTAAACATTGGCAGGCAATAGAAAAAGCATTAAACAGAAAGAATAAAAATACCTTTTATAAGATAGCTGCCGCAATCGCCTTATTACTTGGACTAAGTTTTGGTGTTTGGAATACAGAAGATGAAAATAAATCTATTTATGTGAATAATTTAGAAAAATCGTCTACCCAAAAAAAATATGACTCAAAAAAAGTCTTAAAAAAAGAATTTAAGTTAGCTTCATTGTCAGAAAATAACACTTTGATAAGAAAGTTAAGTACCAAAGAAAATTTAGATTTATTCGATTCTAAAAAAGGTTTAAACCTTCCCATAACGTCAAAAAGAAGGAATCAATCTTTTAAAAAAAATGGTGATAAAAATAAACATAAAGTCGAGTATCCTAATACTATATCGGATGAAAAATTTTTTAAACCCAATATCATCTCCATAGGTTGCAAAAGAACAGAAAATTGCCCAGCTATGATTAACCTGCCAAGTAAGGTGATTTACGAGGCAAATAAACCGCCAAAATTTAAATTACACGCAGGAGCTACTATTTGGTTAAATTTTTGGGACAACTCATCTTTAACAGGTTTTTATGACAATCAAAACCTGTCTGCATCCTTTTACAAAAGATGGGAAACCATTTACGATTATAAAAATGAAGCAGGTATTTTTAATTTTATTCAACCTCAAAACTTATTAGTGGGTTATGAAAGTCGAATAAAAAAATCCAACTTTTCTATTGGTGGATACTTGACACACCTAATTCAAAATAACTGGAATAATCGAGAAGCCAACATAAGCTTATCTTATAAAAATAAATTCTCAAAGAAAGTAGATGTTAGGATTGGGGCCAATGCCAGTTACCACAATGAAAACTTAGCTGTAAAACAACTTACACTGCGAGAAAAATCTACTTACAGTGACTATATTTTCACAACAGCATTAGGAAGTCTTAAATCTAAATCTAAACAATATTTAAGCTATGATTTAAGCGGATTTATAAATCATCCATCTTTTTATGTTGGTTATAGTTCCGATAACTTAAAACCAACGCAATTAGATAATGAGACAACTTTACAAATAATAAAACATTCAGTCATCTCAGGTATTCATTTGCCAGAAGTGAAAAAAATAAAATCCTCATTATTATTTAAATATGAAAAAGAAATATTTCATAACTACACCCCAGGCGTTGGTATAACTTATAACGACAAGTTTTTTTTAATGTCGGAATATGAAGCATTAAAAAAATATAGTTTAACACTAGGCTTTTATCTTGTGAATGGACTTAGATTTCAAGGAAGATATTCTCTAAGACAAAAAGACGATTATCAAATTGAACGCATAAACATTAACAATTATACAGAACGAAAAGGTTATGTTTCATTCGGTATTAATTATGCATTTAAGTAATGAGAACCGTTGTTTATATATTTATAATTTGCACCTTTTTTTCTTGTCGAAAGAAAGAAATGATTAATTTGGACTATGAAGAAGTAAAATTTTCTGCCAATTACCAACCAACAGTCACTTCTATTAATGTAATAGAAAATTTTCTACCAATTAATGAATGCTTTTATCAGAATAATTTTGTCGATTTAATTGGATACATTCCAAATGGATTAAAATATAGCTGGTACAAAATAAATGAAGAATCTGAAAATACATTTTTATCTAATGATTCAATATTTAGGACTTCAAAAAGAGGAAATTATCAATTAAAACTAGAATACAATAAAGAAGGTGAAGAAGAACTAGACACTACAATTAATATATCATTAACCCATTGTTCTACTTACATAGAAATCCCATCATCCTTCACACCCGATAATGATGGACAATTTGATAAATGGAGCCCTATTTCTTCGGGAGTTTCTTCATTATATACCAGAATATTAGACTCAGATGGCAATATTCTTTTAGAATCAGAAACTTTAGAACCATCTTTTAGTGGATCTTACTCAGGAGTCAGCTTACCTTCAGGTACATATCACTACTATTTATCAGGCAGTTACAGATCAGGTTATATTTTTGAGAAAGAAGGATCCTTCGAACTTGTCCGTTAAGTACTACATCATTTAAAAAATCTGTATTTTAGTATAAATTATATTTCACATGGAGTTTGATGATATTTTAATGGCCTGCGTGCCAGCTGTAATTGTAGCTACAATTTGTTATTTATTGATTAGCCAATTTTTAAGGGCTGAAAGTAAACGACATATTCTTGAGATTAATAGAGAAACAACAAAATTCACAACTCCTGTAAAGATGCAAGCATTTGAAAGAGTTATTCTTCTTTTAGAAAGAATTGACCCAATCGAAGTTGTAAATAGAGTAATGAAGCCTGGAATGACATGTGGACAACTTAAATTATTAGCTCTTGCCGAAATTAAACAAGAATTCAACCATAACATTACACAACAGTTATATGTCTCTGGAGCAGCTTGGGAACAAGTAAAAACGACAAAGGATGATGCAATAAAACTAATTACAGTAACAAGTACACAAATTCCTGATCAATTACCAGCAATTGAATTCAGTAAAAAATTAGTTGCTGTCCAAACAGAATTAAATGCGCGATCAAACGTTATTGCTTTAGAGGTTATTAAAAAAGAAGCGCGAAAAATATTCTAAAAACGAAACATTTTAGCTTAATACTTGTAAAGACGAAATATTACAAACTTAACGATATTTATGTTAAATAAAACTCATAAAGTAATTCTCTTCTCTCTCTTATTTTTAGGCTTCTTTTTGTGTTCTTGTGAAAATAAGAAGCCAAAAACTGAATTCAAACGCTATGATCTTTCTGGGCATACGCAAGGCACAACCTTTAACATTGTATATGTTGACTCTACGAATAAGCTAGCGCTAATTAAACATAAAGTAGATTCAATATTAAAAGCTATTGATAACTCTGTTAGTACATATAACGAAAATTCTCTAGTGAGTAAATTAAATCAATCTGACTCTTGTTTTTTAATTGACAATCATATTCTTAGTCTGTTTTTATTAAGTGATGAAATTAACTCAATCACAGATGGTGCATTTGACCCGTCCGTAAAGCCTTTAGTAAATTTGTGGGGATTTGGAGCAAGTCCAGTAAAGTTAAACGATCTTTTTACTAATGTTTCTGATTCATTAAAAAAAGACTCTTTAGTTTGTAATTACCGTGACTCTTTAAGTTATGATCTTACTGATTTTGTAGGATTTGAATATTTGCTATTAAATGGTGATATTGTTTACAATTCATTTGAAGATATGCTAAAAGGGGACTTTACAGATAATTTTATCTGTAAAGACGACTCTATAATACAACTTACTTTTGATGGTATTGCGCAAGGCTATACTGCTGATGTAATTGGAGATTATCTTAATTTTGAATTAGGAATTGGAAACTACATTGTTGAAGTTGGTGGCGAAATTGTAGCTCAAGGATATCGAATTGACAGAAAGCCTTGGTTGGTTCAAATAGAACACCCCAATACGGAATTAGACGGTGGGCAAGATGAATTGGCACGTGTAAGAATGGACACTAATTTCAGAGCTATAGCAGTTTCTGGAAACTATAGAAAATTTATACAAGAGGGAGATGATAGAATTGTGCATTCCATTGACCCTAGAACTGGAAGACCTTCAAATTCAAACATATTAAGTGCAACTGTTTTAACCGATGAAGCTGCAATGGCAGATGCTTACGCTACAGCGTTTATGATAATGAGATTAGAAGAAATAATTCCAATTGTTGAAGGCGGAATTCACAATCTTTATGCTTTAATTGTTTACACAGATGCTCAAGGAAATTTAGAAACTTACGTTTCCACTAATCTAGAAGACAAACTCCTCTACCCTGTTCCACCGAAAAAAGATTAGTTAAGCTACAACTGCTCCTTCCTCTTCATCACTATCGCACTTATCACCAGGTTGAGCTCCACATAATGAACATGGCTCACCTTCTTGGTTGAGTACAGGGTTTTTTGATGCACAAGTACCCGAGAACTCCCCGTCTTTCTTTAAGAGAATTTTAACTGCTATTCCCGCAAATCCAACTGCCAAAAATCCGATGGTAACTAAAATTAATTTCCATTCCATAACTAAAGGTTTTTACAAAGATAAAGATTATTTGAAGCAGAATTTTAAAAGAAGTTCATTTGTAGAAAAAGAGACTTTTTTAATATCTGAAATCAATTAAATATAATGGTCTTGTTTCCAACTACTAAAGTCTTTCTTGAAACATGTTTCTTAACCGCTTTGGCTAAAGTAATCTTCTCTACATCTTGCCCCATTTGAACCAAATCGTTAATTGTATTGTGATGACTAACGCGCGAGACTTCCTGTTCGATAATCGGTCCTGCATCCAGTTCTTCAGTTACATAATGGGCTGTCGCTCCAATAATCTTAACACCTCTAGCGTAAGCAGCGTGATATGGTTTAGCACCTACAAACGCAGGTAAAAAAGAATGATGAATGTTTATAATCCGGCTTTCATAACTCTTAATTAAACCTTCACCAATAATTTGCATATATCTCGCCAAAACAACAAAATCTATCTTGTTTTCTTTAAGTATTTCTAAATGCTTCTGCTCTTGCTCAGCTTTATTTTCCTTTGTAATTGGAATGTGATAAAATTTCAATCCGAACTTCTCAACAATGTCTCTTAAATATTCATGATTAGAAATTACAACTGGAATTTTTACGTGTAAACTTCCGTTATACCACCTACCTAAAAGATCAATTAAACAATGTGACAACTTAGTTACAAACAAAGCCATCCTTGGCTCCTCATCATTAAAGTAAAGGTTATATCGGATATCAAAACGCTTAGCTAAAAGAGTATTAAAATATTCTCCTATTTTTTCTTTTTCAATCGTGAAGTCATCTAAAGCCCATTCAATCCTCATGAAGAAATGACCGTTTTCATGATCCAAGTATTGATCTAACTCAACAATATTTCCTTTATTAGTATAAATAAAGTCTGTAACAGAACTTACAATACCTTGCTGATCAGCACATTCAATTAATAGAATCCCGTTAGCCATTTTGATTTAGTGTAGATCATTAAGTTATGAATTTTAGTCCAATTTACGAAAACCGTTTTAATATCTTCAGGAGTTCTACCGCGCCTTTCAATTTTCATAACAGTAATTCCCGTATCAATTAATTGATCCAAGAATTCAATCGTACATAAATCCTCAGGAGACATGATGTACTCATTATCAATTTCCAACTCATGCCCCTCTTCAAGATCTATAAGTTCTTCTACAGTTTTGAATGCACGCACCAAGATTTTCCGAACTATTATGACTGTGTAAATTCAAATAGCATTTACCAAAAACAGCCATACAAAGTGCTCCATGGTAAAACACTTCCACTTGGTCCCAGAATACCCTCTTTTACAATTCCATCACAAATCGCCTTCATTTGTTCTAAACCCAATTCGCGGACTAAAACCATAACGTCAGCAAAAAGGGCATAAAACTTCACCGTCTCAATATTCTTCACATCGCTTACAAAGCTCTGATAAATTCTCAAGCGTAAAATTCATGGTTGCGCGAGCTCTCGTATTTAATTCCTCAACACCAAAATAAACAGAATCAGCCCAAGCTTTTAAGGATGCCGTTAATGATTCGAAATCACCTACTGGCGCCATCAATTCTATCCCATATAATTTTGAGATCGAATCTGAAAGTCAAGAATATGACGCTTGTCATTTTTAATTAAACAAACTAAAAATAAAATATAGAAAAGCGAAAATAACTCCTAAGAAAATTGGTCAATTTGTGATGTTTTATAAAAGAGATTAAGAAGACATCACCTGCTTTCATTCAGAGAAAGATGACTTTGATTTCTAGATTATAACAGTTGAACAAGAAAATCTAAGTGCTCAGTTTGTATTCCCAAAAGGGACTTTTATTTCAAAAGGGATTGTTTCTTCTAAACTAAAAGTGGTAAAAGAGGCTTTAAAGTTTATCCATCTTGAGACTTTTCTATTAACAAACAAGTAGAAAAGGGACAATCATAGCAACTAGAATTCTTTAATACTTTGAAAAATAACAAGATTTAATCAGATTAAAAAAGGCATTGCAGAGCTAGTAATTATTAAATGAGAATCACAACTCTAAAAGAAAATCAGCTAGAATCAAAAAGATTCGAATCCATTAACCATTTATATTAGTAGATCCGAAATAAATATTTGATTATAAAACATTAATGGAGAAAAAAAAGTACAGACCTACCTAAAAATAGACTTGAAATAATTGATGTTCCTTAATTTAAGTTTCTAACTATCGAAGGTCAACGTAATCCAATTAGTGATTTATTTTCATAGCGTATTGACCTGCTAGTTTTAAAATCATGGAAGACTTCGCTTTAAGTTCTGAAGTGAGAAGAGTTTCGAAAATTCATAGAGAAATCTATTTATCAGACGCTCGAATAGTGATTCCTAAAAAATTGAAAACTGTATTCTGTTTTAACATTAAGGAATAGTTCATTTTAAATTCCAATATAATTGAGTTTCGCTTAACTTCGCTTCTAATGGAAATTTACGATCAGGTTTTACGGATTATTGATGCGAATATCATTTATGGATTACCTGGTATTGTAATAACATTATTTGTTGCAAAACAAATCGCTGGAAAAAAAATTAAAACCTCACTGATACTTAATTGGGTTAGGTGGATAATAATCGGCTACACCTCTATAAAACTTGTTGAATTTTCACTTCAGTTATTATTTTTAGACAATAGTGAAGAAGTTAAATTTCTCAAAAGAGCAACTGGATCATATTTTGTATTCGATTGTATGCAAATTATATTTTCAATGTTACTGCCATTCACATTAATTCTGAAAAGCTTGTCTAGGAAGTACATTTATATCTTTCTCATTTCTCTATTGATGAAATTGGGTTTTAACTTTGAACGCTTTGTAATTATCGTAACCAGTTACCATAGAGACTATATAGCGGATAGCTTTAATTCAACAGATTCATTACCAATTCTTTTATTTTTCACACCATGGATTCAAGGATCTATCGTTACAATCCTCCTACTTTTAATTGTATACATAATTTACCCAAAAGAATATTTTATTGATCAGAATTTGATCGATCGTTAAATGATAACTTTTTCTAATAATTAAGGATTTTAACTTCTTATGAGCTCAATTGATAAATCTAATTTAGATAATCTTAAAAACTTCTTTTCCAATAGGAATAAAGAAGCTAAAAACGACCAGGATGATATAATATTAATCATTGGTGAGCACCTTCAAAAGATTGAACAATCCAGATTAAATGAGGATGATAAGTTTAACTTCAAAAATCAACTTACAAACCTTGGTACTTTTTTAAAAATATACAACAAGAACTACGCAATAAAAGAATCTGGGAGAAAGTCACCTGACTTTATTTTAACGAAGAAAAAAGCGTCCATCAACCTTTATCTTGTTGAAATTCAAACGAACGTGGAATTGAAGAATAATGAAGAATACATTGAAACATTATTTGATGAAATTGAAAAAGAAATATCAAGTAAAAACGATGGCATAAAGGGCGTATTTAATATCAATCTAAACGACAAATCTTTTAACAGCGCTCATCGAGATGATTTAAAAGCCATGATTATTAATGGACTTGCATTAGAGCAAAAAGAAAATCTATACATTAAGTCAATCATTAAAAATGAAGTAGATGGCTTTCATCTTTTCAACTCCACTACTAGACAAAGTCAGCAACTAAAACACGAAGATATTCAGACTTATATTAACACTAATGAGCAATCTTTAGTTGAGCATAATAATTCCGAAAACTGGTTATTACTTTATTTTGGTGGAGTTCAAAATTCATATGATTTTAATGGAATTGAACCTTCAGTTTTAACATCAAAATTCGAAAGTAAATTCGACTCTATTTTACTGTTTGATCAAATTAACACTAAAGTTTACACATTAAAATGAATCAACTTATACCTTTATTGACAATACTTCACCTAGACAAGTGAAGTATCTGGCACAAAGGAATCAATGCTGTCAACACAAAAAAATGCCTTTCATCAGAAAGGCATTTTTATTTTTTTAAAGTAATTATTAGTTTCAAAAACTACATTTGAATATGATTAATGTTTTCAAATGGCTCCGGGATCTTATCTGAATCTTCTTCTATTATTTGTAATATATCTCGAGTAATTCCACGAGATATATTTGAAATTGGCACATCATTAGGCGAACCTTCAAAAGGATTCTCTCCAACTAATCCAATTCTTAACATCGTATTAAAAACCCATATTACAATAACAGTAAATGGAATATTTAACCACACAAACAAATCTCCAATTAAGGTATGCTCATTAGCGACTTCAACACCCATCCCATGAAATGTTGGGATGATTGCCAATGGTAATAACCACATGAAAATATGAACAAAATGGTAACCAATACTTCCATACTGCTTAGGATAAGGAAAGTTTTTTATACGTTCCGATTTACCTTGTAAAGCCGTCAGTTCTTGTAAGAGCTCTTGTAATCTTAATAAACTAAAATCCCACAGTTTCTTTTCATTTGTCAATCTTCTCAAATGAGCTGATTGTAAACTAATTAAAGCATTCGGCTGATTATCTTGCTTCATAACATAAGCCAACTCCTCCTCTGATAAATAAGACTTAAGCTCATCAATTAACGCTGATTTTTCCTCCGGGATATTATACTTTATATCGAGCTTCTTCTTTCCTGTTTGATAAGTAGCTTCCCAAGGTTTCTTTGAACGCATTGCGTAACGTAAAGCAGTTAACCAAGCAATATGCCTGTTCGTAATGACTTTCAACTCTCCACTCTCGTCTTTCATTGCCTCAGATCGGTGCATGTAGAAACTATCTTTAACCGTAATAATTAAGGAACGAGATCCATTTACAATACCACCCCAAATCTTACGCGCTTCCCAAATCCTATCATAGGCCGCATTATTTTGAAAACCAATCATAAAAGCTACAGCAGTACCAATTAATCCAACAGGCGCCAAAGGTACCTGTAACCACTTTAAATTCAACAGTTCAAAAGCAGCCGTAACTACAGTAGCGTAACAAGTGAAAAAGATCAGTTCTTTTCTCGTCCATTTTATCACATCCTTAAATGGAAAACGTCTTTTTACATACATCCTTTTTTTATTTAAAATTAAACCAAACTAATGGGATGAACCAAAAGCCTCTTTTAATTTTATCGAAAGGCTTATCATCTAAATTTATTAGGTTACAATTGGTCAAAAAAAATCCCAATCAACTTTCGTTAATCGGGATTTAATATAAATTATTTGAGAATTAATCTCTTGGCTTTGCAAACTCAGCTCTCAATGATCTTCCATCATGATCACTTCCTTGTAAACCACCTAGTATTCTGTCTGAAGAAGCATTTTCAACTTCGATAAAACTGAACTTTTCATTCATTCTAATTTTACCAATTACTCTTCCTCTAACATCAGAGTTTTTACAAACGAAGTCAATTAAACCTCCTTTATCTAAACCGTCAGTGCTTCCAACGTTAACGAATATAGTTTTGAAACCTTCATCAGCTCCTTTTCTACCGTCTCTGTTTCCACGACCTCTGTCTCCTCTATCACCACGATCTCTTCTATCTCCTCTGTCACGGTCTCTTCCGCCACGGTCTCTATCACGGCCTCCTCTAAAGTCTCTCCCACCACGGTCTCTTCTATCACCTCTATCACGATCTCTTCCACCTCTTTCTCTACCAACAGAATTGATATCATCAGAGTTTTTGTAATACTTGATAAATTTATTAAAGTCCTTTGCAATGAATTGCTCAATGATTTCCTCTTTAGAAAACTCAGAAAGTTCCTCTAGTATTCTCTCTTTATACTTTGCGAACTCAGAAACTTCAATTTTTTGAGTCTTAACTTCTTCTATAAGTTTAAACAATTGTAATTCACAAACTAAATCTCCGTTAGGAATTGTATCCTTTGAAAACTTCGTTTTCATGATTTTTTCAATTCTACCAATCTTGAATTTATCTCTATCTGTTATAATTGCTAGAGATTCTCCTTTTTCACCAGCTCTACCAGTCCTTCCTGAACGGTGCGTGTAAGATTCGATATCTTCTGGTAGTTCATAATGGATAACATGTGAAATATTTTTCACATCAATACCACGAGCAGCTACATCAGTTGCACATAATAATTGAATTTTCTTTCTACGGAACTTATCCATTACTCTATCACGTTGTTGTTGTGATAAATCACCATGTAAAGCATCAACGCTATAACCCTCAGCCATTAAACGATCAGCAACTTCTTGTGTATCTCTTTTTGTTCTACAAAAAATTAAACCGAAAATCTCAGGATTAACGTCAACTAATCTTTTTAAAGCTGGAAATCTGTTTCTGTTTTGAACCACATAATACTTGTGATCAATGTTCTTAGAACCTTCGTTTTTACTACCAACGGTAATTTTCAACGGAGTATTCATATAGTTACTTGCGATTCTTTCCACTTCTCTTGCCATAGTAGCAGAGAATAACCATGTGTTTTTATCTTCTGGAGTTTCGTCTAAAATTAAATCTAAATCATCTTTAAAACCCATATTCAGCATTTCATCTGCTTCATCAAGAATAACACGATCAATGTTAGATAAATCTGCTACACCTCTTTTAATAAGGTCAACTAATCTACCAGGAGTTGCAACTATTATGTTACAACCTCTTTTTAATTCTCTAATTTGAGTGCTAATGTTAGCTCCACCATAAACGGATACAATCTTAACTCCTTTCATGTGCTTAGAGAACCTTTTTAAATCTGTTGCGATTTGGTTCCCTAGTTCTCTTGTAGGAGAAAGAATGATTGATTGTGGTTTAAAAAAATCTTGGTCAGTTAAATTTAACAATGGCAAACCAAATGCCGCTGTTTTCCCTGTTCCTGTTTGAGCCAATGCAACTAAATCGTTTGCACCGTCAAGCAATACTGGAATAGCCTCTTGTTGTACAGGAGTTGGAGTTTCAAACCCTAACTCTTCTACTCCTTTCAACAACTCACTTTTCAATCCTAATTCTGAAAATGTCATTAATAATGTTTTAATTAATAAAAAACGCTACAAACCTATAAGCCAGGTTCTGTCTAGCCTTGTCATTTATCTAAACGCCTTACCCACTGGAATCGAGCGAGCAGCTCTTAAGTTCCGAAAAACACTCCAGCCTATTTAAGCTTTCATCCCAAAAGGTTTATTCAGCTAATGTAATTACTTACAATACTGGTGAGCTCTTACCTCACCTTTTCACCCTTACCCAACCGAAATTAGGCGGTTATTTTCTGCAACACTGGCTGTCGATTATTGCTAATCGCCCTCCTTTTCAAGAGGTATGGTACTCTACGATGCCCGGACTTTCCTCTACACAAACTTTACGTAAGTACAGCGACAAGACAGTTTATAGCGCGAACAAAGATAGGTCTTTATTGCACACAACACTAGTTATTAACAACATTTCAACAATTTATAATTATGTAAGTAAAATAGTTGGATTCTATTTTAGTAATTTAAATTTTAGTTATGGAAAAAAAGGATTTAGGTTTTGGTAAAGGCGCTTCAAATACAGGAACCCGATTTATCAATAGAGACGGGAGTATCAACGTATTTAGGAAAGGGCTGCCTTTTATCAGACCCTATGATTTATACCATACCTTAATTTCAATTAATTGGTTGAAGTTTATGGTTTTAATTTCCGTTTCTTTCTTTACAGTTAATTTACTTTTCGCATGGTTTTATACTATTTTGGAAAACAACGCACTTTCCATGGTAGATGGACAACACCGTTTTTGGGACTCTTTTTTCTTCTCTGTTCAAACAATGACAACAGTAGGTTACGGAGCAATAAGTCCTATATCAATGGCTGCTAAAGTAGTTTCATCAATTGGAAGTTTTTTGGGACTATTGGGGTTTGCCTTAGTAACCGGCTTGCTTTACGGTCGTTTTTCTAAACCTATGACTAAAATTAGGTACAGTAAGAACGCATTGATATCCCCTTTTCAAGAAAAAAACGCACTGATGTTTAAAATGGCAAATCAACGCAGTAGTAAATTAATTGAAGCTGAAGTAACCGCTGTATTTAGTGCTACTATTGATGGAAAGTTGGTTTATGAAGACTTAAAATTGCAATTGCGAAAAATAAATTTCTTTGCCCTTTCGTGGACATTAGTGCATTTAATAGATGAAGACAGTGTAATGTTTAATCATACTATAGAATCTTTAGAAAAAGGAGATGCAGAAATTGTTATTTTAATGAAAGCATTCGACGATAGTTTTTCACAAACCGTTTATTCAAGAATGTCTTATAAGCATGACGAGTTTGTTTGGAACGCAAAATTCGATAGTTCGATTCATAACGAAAACGGAAAAATAGGTATCGACTTAAAAAAAATGGATTCTTATACAAAGTTGAATTAATGAATTCGATACTCAAGCTTACATTTTTAATACTACTATCCAACACTTGTGTTTTCGCTCAAAAAAAGGTTTACAGCATAAAAAATACCACTACCCACTTTATTATAGATGGATTAATTTCTGATTGGAATTCGATCCCATTCTCGTCAAACTTTGTCAACCACGAAAATGGAGATTCAATCACATCTGAAATCAATTTCAAATTGAGTTGGGATAGTTTAAATCTATATGGAATTATTAAGGTAGAAGACACCTTTATAGATACTAATCAAACCCTTCACGATTCCTATATTTTCAAAACAGATGATTGCACTGAATTATTTATAGACTTTGACGGTGATGGTAAAAACTACTTAGAATTGGGTATTAACCCAAATGGGGTATATTATGATTATCATATAATATCAACACAAAAAAGTATGCACCAATTCCAAAGTGATTCTAATTGGGATCTTAAGGGCTTAGAAATAAAAACTAATATTAAAAAAGACTATTATATAATAGAATTCAAAATCCCTTTTGAAGATTTAGCTACGTTACCAAACGCAAACTTCACACAACCAAAGAACAAAACGATTTGGAAAGGAAACCTCTTTAATATTAACCCTACTAATAAATTCTATAGTGCTTGGTCACCATGCTATTCTTATGGATTTCATCAGCCAATAAAATTCGGAACACTTCAATTTTCAAAGTGAAACTCATTCATTTTAATGTATAGTTAGATTCCGTTAAACCGGATCTTTTTGAAAAAGAAATAAACTGGTTAAACGCAAAAAAGGCGTTCCTATTGGAACGCCTTTTTTGCAAGTTATAATGAATTTAAATTATCCGTAAATTTCTTTTTTAGCAGCAGCTAAAGTGTTTTTCATTAACGAAGCAACAGTCATTAGTCCAACCCCACCGGGTACTGGCGTTATGTAAGACGCTTTCTCTGCACAACTTGTAAAATCTGCATCACCTTGAATTCTGAATCCACTCTTTTTAGAATCGTCAGGAACTCTAGTAATACCTACATCAATAACAATTGCACCCTCCTTAATCATTTCACCCGTTAAAAAAGCTGGCTTTCCTAAAGCTACAATTACGATATCTGCGGCCTTTGTAAACTCTTCCAAATTTTTAGTTCTTGAATGCGTAAGCGTTACAGTACAATTTGCATACTTTGAATTTTTTGCCATTAAAATACTCATTGGAGACCCAACAATATTTGAACGACCAATAACCACACAATGCTTTCCACTTGTTTCGATTTCATACTGCTCTAACATTTGAGTTATTCCGTAAGGAGTAGCAGAAATGTATGCCGGTTGACCAAGCGCCATTCTACCAACGTTTACGGGATGAAATCCATCAACATCTTTTTCTGGGAAAATTGTAGTGGTTACTTTTTGTTCGTCAATATGATCAGGCAATGGTAATTGTACGATGAAACCATCGATGTCAGCATTTTTGTTAAATTCGTCAATTTTAGCCAATAATTCTTCTTCAGTTGTTTGAGAAGACATTCTTTCTAAAGTAGAATCAAATCCAACTTCACCACAAGAGCGAACTTTTGAAGCTACATAAGTTTCACTAGCTCCATCGCTTCCTACAAGTATAGCTGCTAAATGCGGCTTTTTACCACCTTGAGCAACAAATTCTTCAACATCTTTTTTTATAACAGCTTTTACTTCTGCGGAAGTCTTTTTACCATCTAATAATATCATACTTTCGAATTATTCTATTTATCAATTCAACTCGCAGTGTACACTAACGAATTGTTTAAATTACATTTTACCGCCACCTAAACCTGGGAAGTTTTTCATCATCTTCGCCATATTATTTTTGTTACTCATCATTTTCATCACTTTAGAAGTTTCTTCAAACTGTTTAATTAGTTTATTCACTTCTATAACTGTGTTTCCACTACCACCTGCAATTCTTTTTCTTCTCGATCCCGAAATTTGCTTTGGGTTTTCACGTTCATATGGGGTCATCGAATCAATAATCGCTTCAATTCCTTTGAAAGCGTTATCATCGATATCAACATCTTTCATCATTTTCCCAATTCCAGGAATCATCCCAACTAAATCTTTCAGGTTACCCATCTTTTTAATTTGTTGAATTTGATCATTGAAATCGTTAAAATCAAATTGATTCTTAGCGATCTTCTTTTGGAGTTTCTTTGCTTGCTCTTCATCAAATTGAAGTTCCGCTCTTTCAACAAGGGAAACAACATCACCCATTCCTAAAATACGATCAGCCATACGAGAAGGATAGAATACATCTAGAGCATCCATCTTTTCACCCGTACCAACAAACTTAATTGGTTTCTCAACTACCTCTCTAATCGAAAGAGCAGCTCCACCTCGAGTATCACCATCTAGTTTGGTTAGTACAACCCCATCAAAATTTAATTTATCATTAAAGGCCTTTGCAGTATTAACAGCATCTTGACCAGTCATGGAATCAACTACAAATAAAATTTCGCTTGGATTAATAGCCTCTTTTACGTCTCCAATTTCAGTCATCATTGCTTCATCAACAGCTAAACGACCGGCTGTATCCACAATAACTACATTAAAACCGTTTTGTTTGGCATATTTAATTGAATTTCTAGCAATTTCAACTGGATTTTTGTTTTCTCTTTCTAAGTAAACTTCGGTTTCAACCTGACCTCCTAAAACTTCTAATTGGTCCATCGCTGCTGGACGATATACATCACCACCAACTAACAGAGGTTTTCTTCCTTTTTTCGTTTTTAAATAAGTAGCTAACTTACCTGTAAAGGTTGTTTTACCCGACCCTTGTAAACCCGCAATTAAAATGACAGCCGGATTACCCTGAATATTAATTTCAGCTTCGGAGCCTCCCATCAAACCTACTAACTCATCGTGTACTATTTTGGTAAGTACTTGACCCGGCTTTAATGTTGTTAATACATTTTGACCAATTGCTTTTTCCTTTACTCTGGCAGTAAACTGTTTAGCAACCTTAAAACTAACATCGGCATCTAGTAAAGCACGTCTAATTTCCTTTGTAGTTTCTGCTACGTTTATTTCTGAGATTTGACCGTGACCTTTTAAGACTTTAAAGGCTCTGTCTAATTTATCTTGAAGATTTCCAAACATAATGTAAAAATTGGATTGTAAAATTACGAAAAAAGGACGGTTTTATAAAGTATTGAAACGATAAGAGTATGAACAATTTATTACATTTGGTGACATACAAATGAAATATCAATCAATTAAATACTTCTCAGGTCTAAATGCACTAAGATTTTTTGCTGCATTTTTAGTGGTTTTGCATCACGCTGAACAAGTAAAATTAAAGTATGGTGTCTTTAATTTAAAAGAATTTTCACTTTTTAATAATGGTGGATTGGCTGTAACTTTCTTTTTTGTTCTAAGCGGTTTTTTAATCACTTTTTTGTTACTCAAAGAACATGCAAAAAAAAATACAATTTCCATTCGAAAATTTTACATTCGAAGGATATTAAGAATATGGCCTTTGTACTTTTTGTTAGTTCTTATTGGAACAATAATCCTTCCTTTAATTTTATCTTTTATCGATACACAATTTGAACTAAACTACAGTTTTTACGATGTGTTTTTGTACTATGTTTTTTTCACTCCCTTTATGGTGAACATCCTTTTTGGAGGAGGATTGTTAGAACCATTATGGTCGATTGGAGTTGAGGAACTTTTCTACATCTATTGGGCGCCTCTTTTCAAAAAACTTAAAAAACATTTCGTTGTAATATTTACACTTGTAATATTAATTAAATTATCACTTTTATTATTTTTTGAATACTCTGATTATCGGAACAGTACAAGCCATCAAGTAATCAAAATTTTAAAGTTTGAAGCAATGGCAATTGGTGGACTTTTCAGTTACCTAATCTACCATTCTAAAAAGGAAATTGGCAAAATGGGAATATTTTCGAAACCTGCTCAAATTGTTATTTTATTTTTTATTCTTCTAAGAATTGGCTTCGTGAATAAATTAATTGAAACCGCACCTATTTTCAATCAAATATTCAAAACATTCATTTTGTCAGATTTACTCATGATGCTTTGCTTTGTTTGGATAATTATAAATGTTTCTCTTAACCCAAAAAAAATCATAAACCTTGATTTAAAACCATTGAACTTTTTAGGTGAAATATCTTACGGGATTTACATGTATCATCTACTAGTGATTTTCACAGTTATAGTTGGACTAAAATCGATTTTAAATTCATTTTCCCCCATTACTTCTACACTGCTATTTTACAGTTTAATTACGGCAGGAATCCTAATTACTTCATCACTATCTAAACGGTTTTTTGAAGATCCATTTCTTCGATTTAAAGAAAGATTTAACAACACTTAATGAAACTATTTATGGTAAATTATAAATTGTTATTTGTAACTATATTTTTTTACACTTAGTAAGCCTGTTAAAAACTTATTAGCTAGTTGTCAAAATTTAATAATTGATGGAGTCTTAACTTTATTTAAAATAATTAAAATGATGAATACACTATTAACCACTTTAGAGGTTATTCTTATTTTCTTGTCTTCAACTGCAATCTTAGTTTTCACTTGCTCGGAGATTGGAATAAACACAAAAAAGGAACAAGGATCAGATGTTGAAATATATATTTTAACAAATGGTGTTCATACTGATATTGTTTTGCCGATTAAATCAATTAAACATGATTGGAGCAATTTCATATCTAGCAGCAGTACGAAAAATGCTGAAAAAAACTATAGATTAGTTTCTTTTGGTTGGGGTGATAAAGGCTTTTATTTAAAGACGCCAACTTGGGCAGAATTAAAATTCTCAACAGCCTTCAAAGCAATGTTTGGTTTAAGTTCAACAGCTATGCATGTTAGCTACTACAGAGAATTACAAGAGAGTGAAAACTGCAAGAAAATAACTGTATCAAATGATACACTTCAAAGATTAATAATAGAAATTAAAAAGTCATTTGCGCAATCAAAACCAAAAGCAATTCCTAATGCTTACTACAGTAATAATGATTGCTTTTATGATGCAGTGGGGACTTATCATTTATTTCAAACTTGCAATACTTGGACGAATACCACATTAAAAAATGTAGGATTACCAGCATGTTTATGGACTGCTTTTGATCGTGGAATTTTCCGTAAATACGAT